>Ga0302296_1001346_pt1 | contig 17839 bp, 16 predicted proteins | sample III_Fen_N3_1_FD_194546 | JGI IMG/M metagenome (GOLD analysis project Ga0302296, IMG submission 194546) | Peat permafrost microbial communities from Stordalen Mire near Abisko, Sweden - III_Fen_N3_1 | ecosystem: Environmental > Terrestrial > Soil > Wetlands > Permafrost | place: Sweden: Abisko...
AAAATAGAAAAAGATGGAGAGAACGAAGTCGCACGAGTCACATTATGCCAGCAGTTTGATAGAAGCTAGTCTGGATCCTATAATTACGATCAGTATTGAAGGAAAAATTACGGATATGAATCAGGCAAAGGTGAATATTACCGGAATAGAACGCCACATCCTGATTGGCACTAATTTCTACGATTATTTTACCGAACCAAAGAAAGCTCGTGAAGTTTATAGGAAGGTATTTGAAGATGGATCAATAACAAATTACCCATTAACTTTTCTACATCAGAATGGAAAACGGACCGATGTATTATTCAACGGATCGGTATATAAAGACGAGAATGAAAATGTTCTGGGCGCTGTAGTTATGGCCCGCGATATTACTGAACAAAAATGGGCGAAAGAGCTGCAAATAGTAAACAAAGAGCTTGCCTTTCAGAACGATGAAAAAGAAAAACGTGCAGCAGAATTAATCATTGCCAACAAAGAATTGGCCTTTCAAAATAACGAAAAGGAAAAGCGGGCGGCTGAATTAATCATTGCCAATAAAGAGCTTGGTTTTCAGAATGGAGTAAAAGAAAAACGAGCAGCTGAACTAATCGTTGCTAATAATGAGTTGGCTTTTCAAAATAACGAAAAGGAAAAACGTGCTGCAGAATTAATCATTGCCAATGAAGAGCTGGCTTTTCAAAATAACGAAAAGGAAAAGCGTGCAGCAGAATTGATCATTGCCAACAATGAGCTGGCTTTTCAGAACGATGAAAAAGGGAAGCGAGCCGAAGAGTTGAGTGTTGCCAATGTCGAACTAGCTTTTCAGAATCAAGAAAAAGAAAAACGTGCTGAAGAATTGAGTGTTGCCAATGTCGAACTGGCTTTTCAGAATCAAGAAAAAGAAAAGCGTGCCGCAGAATTAATACTTGCCAATGAAGAGTTGGCTTTTCAGAATAACGAAAAAGAAAAACGTGCTGAAGAATTGAGTGTTGCCAATGTCGAACTGGCTTTTCAGAACAATGAAAAGGAAAAACGTGCCGCAGAATTAATACTTGCCAATGAAGAGCTGGCTTTTCAGAACGACGAAAAAGGGAAACGGGCTGAAGAATTAGTAATTGCCAATCATGAACTTATATTTCAAAACGAAGAAAAGGAAAAACGTGCAGCTGAATTAATACTTGCAAATGAAGAGCTGGCTTTTCAGAACGATGAAAAAGAGAAACGAGCTGAAGAATTAGGCATTGCCAATCATGAACTTATATTTCAAAGCGAAGAAAAAGGGAAACGTGCCGCAGAATTAATACTTGCCAATAAAGAACTGGCATTTCAGAACGATGAAAAAGAGAAACGTGCCGAAGAGTTAGGCATTGCCAACGAGGAACTTATCTTTCAAAATGAAGAAAAAGAGAAAAGGGCTGCTGAACTAATTATTGCAAACGAAGAACTTGCTTTTCAAAACGTCGAGAAGAAAAAACGTGCTGAAGAATTAGTCATTGCCGATAAAGAACTTGTTTTTCAGAATGAGGAGAAGGAAAAACGGGCTGAAGAATTAATACTTTCTGACAGTGAACTTATATTTCAGATCAGAGAGAAAGAAAAAAGTGAGATAGCAAACGTTGAATTGGAAGCCATTGGCAAGTCTCTAAAATTAGCTTCGCAGTATTCGCTTAGTTTAATTGAAGCAAGCCGTGACCCATTGGTGGTGATTAGCCCTGAAGGTAAGATTACCGATATGAACGAAGCATTGGTCAGGATTACAGGAATTGCCCGCGATCAACTGAAAGGCACTGATTTTCTTAATTATTTTACTGAACCACAAAACGCACGTGAAGTTTATGAGGAAGTGTTTGCTAAAGGATCGGTTGCCGATTCGCCGCTTACCCTTTTACACGCCGATGGAAAACTAACTGATGTATTGTTTAACGGAGCGGTTTATAAAGACGATCGTGGAAATGTGTTAGGTGTGGTGATCGTTGCCCGCGATGTAACCGATCAGAAACGGATTGCAAACGAGTTGAATGAAGCCATTGTGTTTGCCGAACTCGCTGTTGATATTGCTGAAGAAGCCAAGGTAAAAGCGGAAAAAGCAACTATAACAGCAGAAAATGCGGTGAAAGCCAAACAGCAGTTTCTGTCGAATATGAGCCATGAAATCCGCACCCCAATGAACGCGATTATTGGATTCACCAAAGTTCTGCTTAAAACCGAATTGACAGCAAAGCAAAAAGAATATCTGCTGGCCATTAAAATGAGCGGCGATGCATTAATTGTACTCATCAACGATATACTCGATCTGGCTAAAGTGGATGCCGGCAAAATGGTTTTCGAACAAACTCCGTTTAAATTATCCGCTTCCATAGCGGCTATGCTCCATTTGTTCGAAGCAAAAATTCAGGAAAAGAATTTAAAACTGGTTCGTGAATACGATAAAGATATTCCTAAAGTATTGGTTGGCGACCCGGTTCGTTTACACCAGATCATCTTAAACCTGGTGAGCAATGCGGTAAAATTCACGTCCAAAGGGAAAATTACTGTCAATGTCAAGTTACTGGATGAAGATGAAAAGAAAGCAACCATTAAGTTTTCAATTTCAGATACCGGAATCGGAATACCGGAATCGAAAATCAGTAGGATTTTTGAGAACTTCCAGCAGGCTTCAAGCGGAACCTCACGCTTATACGGAGGAACCGGTTTAGGATTGGCGATTGTGAAACAATTGGTAGAATCTCAGGGCGGAAGCATTAGTGTAATGAGTGAAATCGATAAAGGTTCGACCTTCAGCTTTGTACTTAACTTTTTGAAAACAAGCGCTGGTGCCGAAGAGGAAGTAGAAATGATTGAACTGGACAAGGAAATAAAAAATATAAAGGTTCTGGTTGTTGAAGACATCGTACTGAACCAGTTACTGATGAAAACCCTGCTTGATGATTTTGGGTTTGAACGCGACATTGCCGATAACGGAAAAATTGCCATCGAAAAGCTCCATCACAATATGTATGATGTTATTCTGATGGACTTGCAAATGCCAGAAATGAATGGTTTTGAAGCTACCGATTACATCCGGAACGTCATGAATTTGAATATCCCTATCATCGCTTTAACCGCTGATGTAACCACGGTCGATCTGGCTAAATGCAAGTCGGTTGGTATGAACGATTACATCGCCAAGCCTGTTGACGAACGCCTATTGTATAGCAAAATAGTGAGTATCGTTAAGAAAAAGCAAGCATCTGAAATAAGTTTAAATGAATTTGAAACCGTTGAAGCAATTGAAAAATGTATTCACCTCGACTATTTAAACCAACGTACCAAATCGCATCCAAAACTGATGATGGAAATGATTTCAGCCTACCTGGATCAAACCCCGCCATTGGTTTTAGCCATGAAACAGAGCATGATCGATGAAGATTGGGATTTATTGTATTCTTCGGTACATAAAATGATTCCTTCGTTTTCAATCATGGGAATACACATCAATTTCGAAAATATGGCCAAGAAAGTTCAGGAATACGCCAGTACACAAAAGCAATCAGAAGGAATATCGGAGATGGTACTGCAACTCGAAACCATTTGTACACAGGCCTGCAGCGAATTAAGAGAAGAGTTTAACCGAATTAAAAACACCATTTGATGAATAAAGATAAAATAAAGCTATTTCTGGTTGACGACGATTCCGTTTTCCTGAAGTTATTGGAAATTGAGTTTCTTGAACATGGCGATTTTGATATTGAAACCTATGCTACCGGTGAACTCTGCATTGAAAATTTGCAACACAATCCTGATGTCATTGTTTTAGATTATTATCTCGATGGTGTCGACCGCGATGCGATTAACGGGATTGATACGCTGGACCAGATCAAGGCTTTCAAGACTGAATTACCTGTTATCATGCTTTCGTCTCAGGATAAAATTGATGTGGCCATCAACTGTATGCACCACAAGGCATTCGATTATGTGGTAAAAAGCGAAACTGCATTCCTGCGTTTAAAGAAAATTATTACGACCATTTTAGAAACCAACAAGCTCGAAAAGCAATTAAACTGGTACATGGAGCGGATGTAAAATCATTCTTTGTGTTCCTGAGAAATAAATAAGAGCGTTATCCTTTAAACGAAGGACAACGCTCTTTTTTTATTCTTGGGTATGCTGAAAAACGCCAAGAAGGTAGAAATGAGCTCAGAGAGGTCGAATGTTTATCGGAAATGATGAGCAAAGCAATAAACGACGGCAGAGCCGTCACATGTTTATAGAAAACGATTGAACAAGTAGAACAACGACGGCAGAGCCGTCAAATGTTTATAGAAAGAAGATGACATAAATGATATTCGACCCCGGCGGGGTCGCAACTTTCCATCATTACGATATTTTCTATAGACATACAAACCCTCTGGGTTTGGTAAAACGTTTATTGCATATTTAGATGCCAGAGGCATCTAATGTTTATAGAAAATTCGGAGCGTTGTTTGTACAACCCCAGTCGGGGTCGAATATCTACCACCTTTGAGATAGCTATAAACATGCAAACCCTCTGGGTTTGGTAAAACGTTTATTGCATATTTAGATGCCAGAGGCATCAAATGTTTATAGAAAATTCGGAGCGTTGTTTGTACGACCCCAGTCGGGGTCGAATATCTACCACCTTTGATATAGCTATAAACATGCAAACCCTCTGGGTTTATTAGAAAATTGCTCCTATTTTCTAATAGCCTAATACAATAAATCAGTATTCCATTTCCATCTGGAGAATTCAGCTGGAATTATTTTTTAGTCCAAACTGAAAGCGGCGACCAGTCCAACACCCTTTTTTAGTACAAACCAACTGCGGGAACTCAGCCGACACCCTTTTTTAGTCCAAACTGATAGCGGGGACTAAACCGACACTCTTTTTTGCCCCAAACTGATTGCGGGAACTCAGCCGACACCCTTTTTTAGTCCAAACTGACAGCGGGGGCTCAGCCGACACCCTTTTTTGCCCCAATCTGATTGCGGGAACTCAGCCGATACCCTTTTTTAGTCCAAACTGACAGCGGGGACTAAACCGACACTCTTTTTTAGTCCAAACTGACAGAAGGAGTAAAACTGGGTATGTTTTAGGCTGCTGCTATCTCAATTCAAATCAACCGGAACTGTTGTTTCACTCGTCAAAAATTAGCCAACACAAAAAATATTTTATTTTTTATCAATTTAACATTCTCGCATAATGATTATTTGAAAATTAAGTGATAAATTGTATAAAAAAAAATTCACTCTAATTTTTTAACCTATGAAACAGATTCTAGAACCTTTAACCACCAGCGCTTTAACCAACATGGAAGCCGGACAGTTATTCCGTCGCCACCTGAGCGATTTATCAACTATCGATGCCAGTTTGCTCGTCGATGCACCATTTAATAACTATATGCAGCAAATCGGCAACCAGGCTGTAGTGTTAGAAAACGCACTTGCCCAGGTGCGCAAAAACGAAGAAACTCAAAAGATTGTGGACACCGATGCAATTCGTGACAAGGCTGTTACTGCATTTAGTTTGGCACTTAAACTCCATGCAACCTCCGACGATCCTGCCGAGGTAGAAGCCAGCCGGAGCCTTGGCATTTTATTCGGCACCTTTAAAAATATAGCCAAACTAAATTATGAGGCTGAAACAATGGCCATCGACAAACTAACCGGCGAATTGAACAGCCCTGCATACAGCGAAAAAATTAACTACCTCCACATGAGTAAATATGTTACCCGTTTGAGCGAAACCAATAATGCTTTCAAAAATCTGTTTGGCGGACGAATGGTAACTACTGCCATGAATGAAACCTTCGACATGAAGGCTATTCGTATTGAATTGCAAAGCACCTACAGCGATTTTTGCGACTATGTACTGTCTATGGCCAAAGTCACCGACAATCCATTATTTGCTAATGCACTCAACCTGCTGAACACCGCCCGTAAGTATTATGCCGATCTTTTGGCCAGACGCACCGCACCGAAAACCGAAAAGACAAGCCCTCAAAACAATTAATCTTTGGTGTGTGATCATGACCAAACCCGCTGACTTTTTTGAACGAAAAGAGGTGGGTTTGTTTTTTTAATGGCATGAAGTTGCTTTCATATTAATTGCACAATAGATGCCAGAGGCATCAAATGTTTATAGAAACCATACGATAAACGAAATATTCGACCCCGGCGGGGTCGCACATTTCCGCAATCATGACATATTCTATAAACATGCAAACCCTCCGGGTTTGGAAACAAATTAAAAATTAACGATATGGCTGATACCTTTTCTCAAATTTACATTCATGTTGTTTTTGCAGTGCAAAATAGAAATGCCCTAATCAAAACCGAATGGGAAGAAGAAATTTACAAATACATTACCGGTATCGTTGAAAACAAAGGTCAAAAAATGCTTGCTATCAATGGTACATCTAATCACATCCATTTCTTCATTGGTATGAAACCAACCTGTTGCTTATCAGATTTGGTTCGTGAGGTGAAAAAATCATCGAATACCTTCATTAAGGAAAAGAGATTTACGAAGTTTAAATTTCAATGGCAGGAAGGGTTTGGAGCCTTTTCATATAGTCATTCGCAATTAACCGATGTCATCCAATATATTGAAAAGCAAAAAGAACATCATAAGAAAAAAACTTTTAAAGAAGAATACCTGGCATTTTTAAAAGCCTTTGAAATTGAATTTAAGAATGAATATTTATTCGAATGGATTGATGATTGAATTGATGCCTCCGGCATCATATGTTTATAGAAAGGGAACATGATCGGGTGATATTCGACCCCGGCGGGGTCGCACACTATACGTGACATCATTTTTCTATAAGCATGCACCCCCCTGGGTTTGGGAAAACCAACTTCTCCCCTTCCTAACCCAAATATCCTCATAACCATTTACATCATTCCCAATATTCTGAAAGGTGTGAATTTTGCAACTTTCACACAGAGTTGTGTAACTTATCGGTAATTAAAGGCTTCACCTTTGAATCGTGGCAATGATGTCACAAACTTATACCTATTTAAATGAAGCTTTTTAAAATAATTCCAATCCTGGCCATGCTATTGGTTGTATTTGTTTTTGGTTGCAGTAAAAGTATGGATAGCGTTTATGCTCCTGAAGTGTCTTCAGTATCAAACGCGACTGCTCAGTCATCTGTTCTGAAGTCAGCTGCTATTCTTCCACAAGAAGGAACATTAAAAGGATTAAATCTTGGTATTGCCGGTGAATTCGTAATTCTGTCAAAAACAGGAATTACTAGTGTTTATAAATCTTCTATTTTAGGAGATATTGGAACAAGCCCAATTACTGGTGCTGCTATGACATTAAGTTGTGGTGAAGTGACAGGGAATATTTATTCAGTTGATGCCGCCGGCCCTGCATGCAAGATTACCAGTGCAACCAGATTAGGTATTGCAGTTCTTGATATGCAAGCTGCCTACACTGATGCCGCAGGCCGTGTCAACCCTGATTTTTTAAATTTGGGTGCCGGAAATATTGGTGGAAAAACACTTACAGCCGGTCTGTACAAATGGACAACTGCACTTGTTATTCCAACTGACATAACCATTTCAGGTAGTCCAACCGATGTTTGGATCTTTCAGGTTGCCGGAACTGTTAATATGAGTTCAGCAGTGAGAATTACACTTGAAGGTGGAGCACTGTCAAAAAACATTTACTGGCAAACTTCAGGAGCCGTTACTTTAGGAACGACCAGTCATTTTGAAGGAATCATTTTAAGTCAGACAGGTATTAATATGAAAACAGGCGCAACAATCAACGGAAGAATGTTAGCACAAACTGCTGTTACTCTTCAGATGAATGCTGTTACCCAACCCTAATATATAAAATCATTAAAAAAAGGATAGGCGGTCACTTAGGTGATCGCCTATCCTTTTTGGTTAAAATATCATTGTGTCCGGTCTAAAATTGTACATCTGCCTAAAACGCTTGTATTGTTTAACCTCTGCGCGGTATATTGGGTTTTGGACTTGATTAACTACAATACTTAATCTTCCCGATTTTCATCGGGACAAGCTCTACGGAGAATTTTCCGTGTAGCGCCTGCCTTAGGCAGTTTTCGATGCCGGAGGCATCATATGTTTATAGAAATCGTTGACTGATCAGATATTCGACCCCGGCGGGGTCGAACATTCTCCGTAACATGTGGTATTTCTATAATCATGCAAACCCTCTGGGTTTGGGAAAACCAACTTCTCCCCTTCCTCACTCCAATATTCCACCAAACAATTTTCTTCATTCTAACTAAACGAAAAGGTGTGAATCTTACAACTCTTATACAGAGTTCTGTAACTTTTCGGTGATGAAAGGCTTCATCTTTGATTCGTGACAATAATGTCACAACTAATATATTCTACAATGAAACTTTTTAAAATAATTCCGGTTGCTGCCATCGTATTAGGCGGATTAGTTTTTGGTTGTAATAAAAGTATGGATGGTTTTACTTCTCCAGAAATGATGGCTTCATCAACAGACGCTTCTGCGTTAAAGGATGCTAAGCTACCAAAGGGTGATGCAATTAAGGTTGTAAATTTGGGCCTTGCAGGTGATTTCGTGATTTTGTCAAAATCAGGAATTACCGATGTATACAAATCGGCAGTAAAAGGTGACGTTGGAACAAGTCCAATCACAGGTGCTGCAATTCTGTTGAAATGTGATGAAGTGACAGGAACAATATACTCTGCCGATGCAGCCGGTCCTGCATGCAAAGTAACAAACGCAAGCAGGTTAACAACCGCAGTACAAAATATGCAGACTGCTTATACCGATGCCGCCGGACGGTCAAACCCAAATTTTTTAAATTTAGGCGCTGGTAATATTGGTGGAAAAACTCTTACTGCCGGGCTTTATAAATTTACAACTGCAGTAGTGATTCCAACAAATATTACCATTTCAGGTAGCTCTACCGATGTTTGGATATTCCAGATTGCCGGAACTCTAAAAATGAGCTCAGCAGTGAGAATTACCCTTAAAGGTGGAGCACTTGCAAAAAATATTTTCTGGCAAACTTCTGGTGCTGTTACCTTGGGTACAACCAGTCATTTCGAAGGAAACATTTTAAGCCAGACCGGTATAAATATGCAGACCGGCGCATCGATCAACGGAAGAATGTTGGCACAAACATCAGTAACTCTTCAGATGAACGCTGTTACCAAGCCATAAGAGATTAAACAAATCATAGATACAGGAAAGGCGATCACTATAGTGACCGCCTTTCCTGTTTGGTTAAAAGATCATTGTGTCCGGTCAAAAATTGAAAATCTGCCTGAAACGCTTGTATTGTTTAGCCTCTGCGAGGTATATTGGGTTTTGGACTTGATTAAATACAATACTTAATCTTCCCGATTTTCATCGGGACAAGCTCTACAGAGAATTTTCCGTGTAGCGCCTGCCTTAGGCCGTTTTCGATGCCGGAGGCATCATATGTTTATAGAAATCGTTGACCGATCAGATATTCGACCCCGGCGGGGTCGCACGTTCATTGGATCACGAATTCTTCTATAAACATACAAACCCTCCGGGTTTGGGAAACCTCAGTAGATAATGGAAATACCCCAGACCTCTAACCTCATTTTTTTTTGTAAAGAATAAATAAGGTTAAAAAGTCAGGCTGCATGTTTTTCTACTGAGGTTAGAAAAATAAGAATAAGGTTTAAAAATAATATATTATACAATCATAGCCTTCTCTATCCACATGCAAACCCTCCGGATTTAACAAAACCAACTTTTCCCCTTCCTGACTCCAATATCCCAGCAACAATTTTCTTCATTCCAACTAAACGAAAAGGTGTGAATCTTGCAACTTTGCTACAGAGTTTTGTAACTTATCGCTGATGAAAGGCTTCATCTTTGATTCGTGGCAATGAAGTCACAACCTAATATTTCATTTTATGAAAGTATTAAAGATGATTCCAGTCATGGCAGTGCTATTGGCTGTATTTGTTACCGGATGCAAAAAGGATGAAGAAACCTTTACCTATCCAACAGGAACGTCCTCCGACCCGACAAGCAATGCTACGGATGTTTCGCGAAATAAAGGAGTTTCATTTACCTTTAATGAAGCAATGGATCCATTAACCGTAAACACGTTGACATTTACTTTAATGAATGGTAATACTACGGTAACAGGTACAGTAACTTATGCCGGGAAAACAGCAACATTTACGCCTACAGGTACACTGAGCGCAGGCACTGTTTATACCGCCAAAGTAACTACAGGTGCAAAGACCTTAACCGGAAGTTCGCTTGCCTCTGATGCTGTATGGAGTTTCACAACCGGAGGTACCGCATCAGGCCTGGCAACAGTGCCACTTGGAACAGCCGCCAACTATGTGATTCTGGCTAAAACAGCCATCAACAATACGGCAACTTCAGTCGTTACCGGTGACTTGGGACTTAGTCCTGCTGCTACTTCTTATGTCACAGGTTTTGCTTTGACAAATGCAACCGGATATGCAACCGCCACACAAGTTTTAGGAAAAATTTATGCTGCCGACATGGTCGCTCCAACTCCAATTAACCTGACTACCGCCGTAAATAATATGAATACAGCCTATGACAATGCTGCCGGACGAACTTCACCGGATTACACCGAGCTGGGCACCGGAAACATTGGTGGAAAGACACTTGCCCCTGGACTCTATAAATGGACAAGCAATGTTACAATACCCTCCGATCTTGTTCTGACAGGCGGAGCAAACGATGTATGGATTTTCCAGATTGCCGGAAACCTATCGGTGAGCACAGCTTCAAAAATTACACTGATTGGTGGAGCACTGGCCAAAAACATTTTCTGGCAGGTTGCCGGTACAGTTAGTTTAGGCACAACTTCTCACTTCGAAGGAATTATTCTATCGAAAACGAGCGTTACTCTTAATACAGGTGCATCGCTAAATGGAAGGGCTTTGGCACAAACAGCCGTAATTCTGGAAAAGAATACGATTACACAACCATAAACATTTAGGAAAATCAAGATCGAAGGAGAGGCAATCGCAAGGTTAGCCTCTCCTTTTGTTTACTCTCAGCATATTCCAAATTCCTGCAATTCATCTGGATTTGGGCAATGTGTGAATGATGTAACTTTTCCCCTAAATTCTGTAACGCTTACGGGATGCATCGTAACGATCTTTGAGTAGTGAAAATGTTTTCACCAAACTAAAATTCAATCATGAAAAAATTAACGTTTCTTACCCTGTCAGCATTTCTGTTGTTGTCGGTTATTCCAAGCCAACTAAGAGCCGCAACCAATGGCGAGGCAAGTAAAACTGTAATAACATCAAGCGAAACAGCTGTCAATAATGACCAGTTAAACGAGATTAAACCCATTGATTTTACCGCTTTAAGTACTTCTGAAAACAAAGAAGTTTTGAAAGAAGTAAGTCCAATAGCAAACGAGCAGGGTCGGCACAACGGTAGGTACAATAACAACCGCCAAAGAAGAGATGTTGACGTTACCATCCAAGGAGACGCTGGTTATAGGCACAATCATAGCGGAGCTTATATCGGTGGTGGTGGAGTCTTAGTTCTGATTCTGATTCTTGTACTTATTCTTTAAGCAATTTTGTTTCAAAAATTCTTAAAGAATGAACCGAATCTCAGCAAAACTATCCAGTTTTTGGAAAATTCTTGGTCCGGGATTAGTAACCGGTGCAAGCGACGATGATCCTTCAGGAATTGCAACCTACTCACAGGCAGGTGCAGCCTATGGATTATCGACCTTGTGGACTGCATTGATCACATTTCCGCTCATGGCATCCATTCAGGAAATGTGCGCACGGATTGGTCTGGTTACCTCAACCGGGTTGGCCGGAACGCTACGGGCAAATTATTCAAAACCGGTTCTGTATCTGATGCTGTTATTTAGCTTTCCGGCTATTGTGATGAATATTGGCGCCGACATTGCCGGAATGGGCGCTGTTGGCTGTTTATTGTTCCCATTTATACCCGCTGCATACTTCAGCCTGTTTTTTACCATTTTACTTTTAGTGCTAATTGTTTATCTGCCTTATCAAAAAATTGCTGCAGTGCTGAAATATCTTTGCATTGTTCTGTTGGTTTACCTGATTATTCCGTTTTTATACAAACAAGATATACTTGCGATTGTAAAAGCGACATTTATTCCAACCATAAAATTCAATAAAGAATTCATCAGCATTTTGGTTGCCATTCTCGGAACCACCATTTCGCCCTACCTTTTCTTCTGGCAGGCAACCATGGAAGTAGAACAACAGAAAAAAAAGCATTTGGTGGTTAATAAAAGAATCATTTCAGAAATGAAACAGGATGTCGATTTTGGGATGTTGTTTTCAAATGTGGTTATGTTCTTCCTTATCCTTACCACCGGAACAGTCTTATTTAACGGGGGTATCCATCAAATTGACACCGTTGAGCAAGCAGCCCAGGCGTTAAAACCACTGGCCGGAAATTCAGCTTATCTGCTTTTTGCAGTTGGTGTAATTGGCACCGGACTACTAGCCATACCAGTTTTAAGCGGTTCGCTGTCTTACATTGTTACCGAAACATTTGGGTGGAAAAATGGATTAAATAAAAAATTTCACCAGGCAAAGATATTTTATGTCATCATTGCCATTTCACTGGTTCTCGGTTTATTAATGAACTACATTGGCATTTCGCCTATTAAAGCACTGATTTATTCAGCCATTTTGTATGGAATGACTGCACCTGTCTTGATTGCCATTATCCTTCACATCTCGAATAATCAGAAGATCATGGGAAAATTTACCAATGGGAAAAAGGCAAATATCCTTGGTTTTGCGACCCTGATTTTGATGACGGGCGCAGCAGTAGCACTTATTTATATGCAATTTACTGAAAAGTAATATCGTTCATTTGAAATGTGTGAATGATGTAACTTATTCCCTAAATTCTGTAACGCTTACGGGATACATCGTAACGATATTTGATCAGTGAAAATGTTTTCACCATTTAAATATCGAATCATGAAAAAACTACCATTTCTTGCCCTGTCAACATTTCTGATGTTGTCGGTTATTCCAAGCCAACTAAAAGCCGCAACCAATGGCGAGGCAACTAAAACTGAATTAATTTCAAGCGAAACAGCTGTCAACAATGATCAGTTAAACGAGATTAAACCCATTGATTTTACCGCTTTAAGTACTTCTGAAAACAAAGAAGTTTTGAAAGAAACAAGTCCAATAGCAAACGAGCAGGGCCGTCACAATGGCAGATATCGTAACAATCGCCCCAATAGAGACGTTGATGTTACTATTCAGGGAGACGCTGGTTATAGGCACAATCATAGCGGAGCTTACATCGGCGGTGGTGGAGTCTTAGTTCTGATTCTGATTCTTGTACTTATTCTGTAACCCAGTCCATTTTTCGATTCAACAAAGTCAGAATAATCATCAAATAATACTTAGTTTAAATAGAAATCAATTTAAAAATTTACGATCATGGGAAATTTACTTTATCTCGTCGCAGTTATTTTAATCATTTTATGGCTCATCGGATTTGTAGGCTATAGTGCCGGTGGAATCATTCATGTTTTGCTGGTTCTTGCCATAATTGCAATCATATTAAGAATTATCCAGGGAAGAAGAGTCCTCTGACAGCTAACTCATTCAGAACATTAGTTCTATCATTTTTTCCTTCAAATGCTTGTTGGAATCATTTCCAGCAAACATTTACAGAAGGATTTCACGTCAAAAAAACGATTAAAAAGTAATCATATGAAATCACTTGGTATTGTGTTGATAGCACTCGGATTAATCATGATGATTTACACCGGATTCAACTTTGTAACCAAAGAAAAAGTTGTGGACTTGGGTCCATTAGAAATCAACAAATCGACAAATCAACCGGTACAGTGGTCTCCAATTGTTGGCATCGTATTGCTAGTAGGAGGAATTGCCATTTTTGTGACCACCAAAAAGACCAAAGTCTAAAGGCTCAATAGAATAGCTGGAATACAAAAAAACTAACGATTATGCATAAAGAAAGAGAACCAGTTCTTGAGAAGTTAAGTCTTGTTCTTCAGGTAATATTGACACTTATATGCTTAATGGGAGCATTGTGGATAACCAATGCCTTTTTCGAACCTGTCCAGTGGCATTCATCGCAATATAAAATCCTTTCATTTCTTATTGTACTGCTGTGGATGCTTCTTCTTGACCAGTCTAATTTGGGGCGCGTCCACCGTATTAGAATGAATTCAGTCACATTTATAGAATACTTAACCGTAATTATCATCGGAAATATTTTGATTTTAACTTCCATTGTGATTTTGGATCTTAATACAATTTCGGGTATCGTTATTGGAGTATTTGCAATACTAAACTTTATAGTTCTTTATTCCTTTAAGTTCGTTTTATCATCAATCATGGGTTTTATCAGAAGAGAGGGATTGAACAGCAGATTAATTTTGATTATTGCAGATGAAGATTCCGTTTATTTTATCGACCGTTTAATTGAATCCAAAGATTGGGGATACCGGATATGGGCAATTATGTCAGACAACCCAGGAATAAAAGAAAAATATGGCATGGAATACCTCATCATTCCTTATGAACGCGATCTGTCTTTAATTATCGATAAACGTGCTATTGATGAAGTATTCTATTGCAAAAGTTCACTTGAACAGAATGAAATTCAGAAGTTTATCTATTCATGCGCCGAAGTTGGAGTTGTTTTCAGGATGCAATCGCTATTGTTGAATTACATTAAGATGCAATCTTCCCTTTCATACCTAAACCAAATGCCATTTCTGACGTTCAGAAATACACCGGATAACTACTTGGCTCTAAAATTCAAAGTAATCTTTGATTCTGTGATTTCAATCCTAGCCATTATACTTTTATTTCCCTTGATGGTGATTATTGCTTTGTTGATTAAATTGGATGGTGGACCTGTCTTTTTTCGTCAAAAAAGAACAGGTCTTTATGGAAGGCAATTTTTTTGTTACAAATTCAGGACGATGGTTGTAGATGCTGAAAGTCAGTTGGAATCATTAAGCGCTCAAAATGAGCAGGAAGGTCCTGTTTTTAAAATTAAAAACGACCCTAGGGTTACCTGGATTGGTCGGTTTCTTCGTAGAACTTCATTGGACGAAATCCCTCAATTTATTAACGTATTTAAAGGTGAAATGGCTATTGTCGGACCTCGACCCCCAATTCCATCGGAAGTAGAACAATATGAACGCTGGCAGCAGCGCCGCTTAAGCATGAAGCCCGGAATTACATGCATCTGGCAGGTTTCGGGAAGAAACAACATTCCATTTGACCAATGGATGAAAATGGACATGCAATATATAGATACCTGGTCACTTAAACTCGATTTTATTATTATCCTAAAAACTATTAGAGTCGTAATTACCAGTAAAGGATGCTAAGCAAAAATTGCTGCCTTTATATACAAAGTGTTCTCAAACCAGACAAAACCAATAATTTATTAAACATTTGTCTGCAGAAATTTTGCTGAATAAACAAATCGATCCAAGCTCAGCCAACCTATTAATCCGTTGATAAGATTGAGATGCTAAACTTTTTTTAGCATAAAATTACTATAGCCGAATTTTTAGTTGATGCAAAACTTGAAATTAATATATATAGTCTCTAACTATTATAAAAAGCAAATTGAATTCATTGAATGTGTGAATAATGCAACTTAATTTTAAAATTATGTAACAGATAGGAGCCATCTTAGAATTAAATTTGAGCTAATTATCTAAATTTATTTATTCTGCCACTTTTTACTATTTTGATTGTATCATTGTTGTGGCTCATTAATTTATTCATCCCAATGGCAAGTGTCATAAAACGATCCTGAATATAGTGGTTGTAACAGTACTTTTTGGTTGGCTGCTAAATATACATCCATTTGTAAACTGGTCTTATAGGAATCACAATTAATCTCTAACAATAAAACGATGAATTTAAAAAGAATCTTTGGGGCCTTACTAACGGTCCTCGGAATTGGCGGACTTATTTATACTGCTGTAATCTATGTAAGTTCGCAAGGAAATAGTAATTTCAAAGCGCTTATAATCTATGGGCTATTAGGTCTGCTATTCTTTATTGCGGGTATCAGTTTGGTGCGCACGACTAAGGACGAATCATAGAATTCATTCAGTTTTAACTTAAAGTGTTGTCTCATGCAAATCAACGTTACCAGAAAAAAATATTTATTTTCACCTGATCCTTCCCGAATAATTGCCCGGTTTTTATATTTAAATGATGAAAGATCGGCTGATATCATCCGGAAGGTTCTGGCTATGCCTGAAACGGAAGTTAATATAGCTATAAGCCAGTTACTGAGAAGATATTCGAGGCGGCATCGGAACATTTCCCGGATATTTGAGAAACATTTTGCCCGACTTGCCCCAATTTTTGATAAAATTGAGGTGAATGAAGAGGATCTCAGCCCGTCTCAGAAATCGTTGATTGGTTCATATTTTACATTGGAATATTCTATTGAATCGGCTGCATTTTTTAACCCGTCAATTGTCGAAGATCTGGATCAATCGGGAACTAGATCTGATGAAAAGAGGGTAATTTTTAGTTTCCGGGCTACCGGCGAAGGTCACATATCTTCCATTGTTTTTCGCACCGGAATTCTCGACCGAAATAATAACCTGAGCCTTGAACCCGTAGGCAAAATGCTTGCAGAGGCTGATGTAATCAAACGAAATTTTTACGATAAAAAGACTTTTCAGGAAAAATTAGTTGAAATGAGTAAGGCAGAAAATACAATTTCGCCTGTCGTTATTGAAAAACCCATCGAGAATCCTGACCATATCAATGTTATTCCACCTGTTACTACAGGTTCACCAAATGCCAAAAAGAAGGCCCCAAAAGTAGCTTCATTTGCATTTATAATGGATAAACTTGGTGATAATTTTACCTATGGCGAACTGATGAGAAATCTTGCCATAGCAATAAAAGATCCAGACATTTCTGAAGACCAGATTAAAATATTAAACCACATGATGTGGCTGGCATCCTCACACTATGAAATTAATTTTTCCATTGATTCAGCAATTTCTGAACGGGTTATTTTCCCCGTTTCGGCCACCGAACAGAAAGGCATTGAAGATGCGCGGTTTGTCAAATTCACAGATGACAATGGAGACGTAACCTATTATGCCACATACACGGCTTATGATGGAAGCTCAATTCTTCCGAAATTAATCAGCACAAAAGACTTCTATAATTTCAGAATTTTACCCATCAACGGGCAACTTGCCCGCGATAAAGGAATGGCATTATTTCCGCGAAAGATAAAAGGCAAATACGCCATGTTGTGCCGAATTGATGGTGTGAATAATTATATCGCTTACTCCGATAGCATCAATATCTGGAACGATGCCAAAATAATCCAACGACCAAAATACTCCTGGGATCTGGTGCAAATGGGTAATGCGGGATCACCAATTGAAACGGAATCAGGATGGCTTGTAATTACTCATGCAGTCGGTCCCATGCGGGAATACACTTTAAGCGCCTCGTTATTTGACCTGGAGAATCCAGAGATAGAAATTGGCAGGCTAAATGAACCTTTGATGGTGTCGAATGAAGAAGAGAGAGAAGGTTATGTCCCAAACGTAATCTATTCCTGCGGTTCAATTATCCATAATAACGATCTGATTATTCCTTATGCCATGTCAGACCATTCGTCGACTTATGCTACCGTTAATTTGAAAGAATTGCTCAATGTTTTGCTAGCCTCCGGAAAACCTGAAAAAGACTAATTCATTATTAATCCGTTTCGCGTTTAATGCATCAAATTTAAACAAATCCTTAATTGGCATATTGCTTAGGTCGATGTGTGAATAATGTAAATATTTTCCGGAATTATGTAACATGA
>Ga0302296_1001349_pt1 | contig 17822 bp, 13 predicted proteins | sample III_Fen_N3_1_FD_194546 | JGI IMG/M metagenome (GOLD analysis project Ga0302296, IMG submission 194546) | Peat permafrost microbial communities from Stordalen Mire near Abisko, Sweden - III_Fen_N3_1 | ecosystem: Environmental > Terrestrial > Soil > Wetlands > Permafrost | place: Sweden: Abisko...
CAGTCGGGAGAATTGGAAGCTACTATCAGCGGATCGGGGAATATTTCAGTGGTAAACGGAACAGTAACCAATGAAAAAGCAACGGTGAGCGGTTCTGGAAATATTGAAACACTCAACCTAACAGCAACCAATGCAGCCGCTAAAATCAGTGGTTCAGGTGATATTTCAGTACGCGTTACTCAAACGTTAGATGCGGTAATTTCAGGTAGTGGCGATATTATTTATGCCGGTACTGCCGCTGTAAATGCTACCATTTCGGGCTCAGGTTCGGTAACACATATTTAAAAGTATTGTTGGTGATCGGGCTTTAGAAGCGAAGCAACTACTGCCCGATCTCACTTCTATAACCACTTTATAATTCATCCTTCAAGCTTGCATTAAGCGAAACAAAGTGGAGCCGAAAAGCTCCATCAAAATTCTCTAAAAATGAAAACGAAATTGCTCGTAATGGCATTGCTATGCCTGTTCAGTTTAAAACTCTCGGCCCAAACACAAACCGTGCGTGGAGTGGTAGTCGACAAAATTGCCCAATCTCCTATTCCCGGAGCAATGGTGGTAGTGCTAAATCACGATCCTGTCATTCATTCAATGAGTGATGATGAAGGCAAGTTCAATCTGCAACAAGTTCCGGTTGGCAACCAATCTTTTATCATTACTTATTCGGGTTACAAGGAAGTTGTCTTGCAAAACATTCCGGTAAATGCGGGGAAAGAATTGGTACTCACCGTAAACATGGAAGAAGAAATCGATGATCTAGATGAGGTGGTTGTAACCGCTAAAGTGGAAAAAAACAAACCGCTCAACGAACTTTCTACCGTGAGTACACGAACTTTTTCGGTGGAAGAAACCCAGCGTTTTGCAGCTGCGGTAAATGATCCCGCGCGCATGGCTTCATCTTTTGCCGGAGTAGTAACGGCGGGTGATGGCAACAACCATATCTCTATTCGCGGTAATTCACCCAACGGTTTGCTGTGGCGCATGGAAGGAGTTGAAATTCCCAATCCCAATCACTTCTCCAACGTGGGAACATCAGGCGGGGGAATTTCCATTCTCAGTTCGCAATTGCTCAGCAACTCCGACTTTTCAACAGGTGCGTTTGCTTCTGAATACGGAAATGCACTGTCAGGAGTGTTTGACCTTCGTTTGCGAAAAGGAAACAACGAAAAGCGCGAATATACTGTGCAGCTGGGCTTATTGGGAATGGATGTTGCTGCCGAAGGTCCGTTCAAAAAAGGCTATGACGGTTCTTACCTGATCAATTACCGCTATTCGACCTTAAGTTTATTGGGGAAAGTAGGCGTTCCGCTCGGCGATGCTATCACCAATTTTCAGGATCTGTCGTTTAATCTTTCCTTGCCTACGAAACGTATTGGAAAATTCACTGTTTTCGGGTTCGGCGGATTGAGTTACCAAACTACTGAATCGTCGCAAGATTCGCTGCGCTGGAAAGAAGATCCGTTTTACCGACTCAACACCAATTTCTACAGCAATACCGGCGCTGTTGGCGTTACGAATATGAAATTGTTCAAGAACCAATCATACCTCAAAACTGCCTTGGTATTTTCAGGAACCGAAAATGGGTATGAACAAGACGAATTGCAAACCGATCTTACGACCTTAAAACGCGATTACGAACAGCGATTCTTGCAAAACAAAATCACGCTTTCTTCGGTGTATACTTGGAAAATCAACGCCAAGAGTAACATCCGAACCGGATTTATTCTCAACCAATTGGGCTACGCCTTGAAACAACGTTCCATGGAAGACACCAATGTGCTGATTACCAAAATTGCTGAGGACGGAAATACACAAACCATACAGGCGTTTTTTCAATGGAACTATCGCCTCACGGATAAATTGACGACCAACATCGGGATGCACTACCTGCAACTATTGCTCAACAACACCACTGCGTTTGAACCGCGTGCTTCGTTGAAATACGATTTCAATCAGAAACACCACGCAACCTTGGGTTATGGCTTACATAGTCAATTGCAACCGATCGGAATTTACTTTACCGAACAAAACCAAAACGGAGTTGTGACCCGTCCGAATGAAAACTTGAAACTCAGTAAAGCGCATCATGTGGTAGTGGGGTACGATTGGGTATTCAGCGATCATTCGCATGTGAAAACGGAAGTGTATTACCAGCATTTGTTCAACGTGCCAATCAGTGCCAATCCTACAAGTACGTACTCCATTCTCAATTCTACAGACGGCTTTCCGGAAGAACAATTGACCAACAAAGGATTGGGTCGAAATTACGGTGTGGAATTGACCTACGAACGCTTTCTGTTCAAGAACTTTTATTACCTGCTTTCGTCATCGTTGTATGAATCGAAGTACAAAGCAGCCGACGGAAATTGGTACGATACGCGTTTCAACACCAATTATGCCGTTACCTTGACCATGGGCAAAGAATGGCCAATCGACCGCAAAGGGAAAAATCGCACCCTGGGCTTCAATATCAAATCGGTTTACGTTGGTGGATTCCGCTATACGCCAATTGATCTGAATGCGTCCATCGCAGCAGGTGAAACGAAATTTGTCGACGCGCAAACCTATGGCAAACGCACCCCCGATTATTACCGTTTAGACATTCGGTTTAGCTTAAAACGCAATTACAAAAACCTGACGTCTACTTTCGCTATCGATATTCAAAATACCACCAATCGCAAAAATGTAGGCGGACAGTATTTTGATGAAAACACCGGTGAAGTGAAGTATTTCTACCAAACACCATTGATTCCGATTGTGAGCTATCGTTTAGAGTTTTGAGCAACTCGTGCACGATTTAGAAAAATCCCTCATCTGATTGAATCGGGTGGGGGATTTTTGTTTTTTGACGGAAGGTAGGTGCGGAATTCCTCGAGAAAAGTCTAAAATTTTAAAAGTGTACATGTTTAAAATTGGCAAATTTTAGAATTTTACACTTCTCAAAGAAGTCCGTTTTTGCTGGCTTTTAAACAGATCAATAGAATTGAATAGTCATAAAAAAACGTAAATTATCCTTGAGAAAAACCGAGACGAACGAATACGTTTCAACTTTATTTACTATTATTGAAACCGTAACTACAAAACAATCCACACGCTTTGGCATGTGGCTGATTCGCGAATAGGACGAATTATTCCAACTGAAAATTAAGTAAAGAAAGAGTTTAACAGCCAGCGGCAAGCAATTGGTTGCTTTTGTCTATTGTTCAAAAATGGTGGAGCAGAACCCACTCAAAAAAACGGCTTGTTTCTGTTCAGGTATTTCAACAGAAAGCAACAGTTGCGAAACAGAAAGCAACACTTAACAATACGATTTCACTATGAGTACACTTAACACGATTTCGGTACAAAACAATTCAGGACTTGATACGACCAACTATACCATTTGGGTAGCCGGTTTTATTGAACAACAGGATTCTAAAGGCAATCCTGATTATATCTTCCTCCAGAGCGATGGTACATTCACTTCGCGAAAAACAACCCAAGCAGCATCTTTTATCAATGTAAATGATGGTTTTTCGATTGATGTTCCAAATGTGACCAATTATGGGAATAACCGATTGGTGTTTACGGTTACACAAGGAGAAACTCCAGCAGATCTTTCACCAATTGTTGGTTATACAGCCTATCCGTTTCCGGGTGCTCCGGGAGTATGTCCTCCGGGGCCGTACGATATTTTTGAATTCGGGCCGAATGCCGAGTATGACGTATCTGCGGTTGATTCTTTCGGGATCAATCTTTCGTTTACGGTAACTGGAGATTCATTGACTTATGGAGCCATGCCCCTATTTTCACGAGAACAGATCGGTGGAGCCTTTAGTACGTTTACACAGAACGATCCATTGGGTTCAGGTTTCGAACAATTGCTTTTCACAAGCCCTACCGGAACGGGGTATCCCGATCAAATTTTAAATCAATTTTCAGCAATTGTTGCTCCAAAAGACTGGTTGGCAATTTATCCTACAGCTGAAGGATTGTCAGGATATTGGGATGCCACGATCGCCTCGTTTTTTGCATCAGGTAATCAACTCAACTTCTATCTGAATGCAGCTACAGTTGGTACTTATTCAGGTACAAGTGATGGTACACAATATACACTCACTGGTCCGGGCGGACTTCAGATCATTATTCCTGCTTCTGATTTCACTACTGCAAATCAAGGGTTCATACAAGCAGTAAGAGCCATTAACACAGGTGAATCAACCACCGAATACGCGGCTTTCGGTCAAATAGAGGCGGCTATTTTTGAAGCTTTATCGCGTGGCGTGGCCCTGGATGGTGTAATGCCGTCAGGAAAAACAATTACAGCGAACTACAGCTCTGATGCGTGGACGAACATCTCCAACTGGTTTACAAACCATAACAATGCGTACAATAATCTACCGAGCGTTTATGATGTGTATGCGAAATTCTTCCATTATGGGCAAATTACGGTTGGAACCAACGCACCTCAGAATATCTTTGGAATGAATGCTGCAGGCACTCTAGGAATGGCTTACGGTTTCAGTCTTGATGAAAGTCCGAATGTTAGTGAGAGTTGGTCTACCACCGATAATGTTCCTTCGAAAACCGAATACGGTGTTGGAACAGGTCAGGATGTTACGATTGTTATTGGTCCTTGGGCTTAATCTGAATGAGCGAATAAGTTATTTTAAGGAAAGTCCCCCATTTAATAGATTTAGGTGGGGGATTTTTGGCTGGGAAAGAAGCAAAATTCCAAATTGCCCATTTGGCAAATTTGAAAATTCGGCAAATTCCTTCGGGAAAATTTAAAAATTTTAAAAGTGTACATGTTTAAATTTGGCAAATTTTAGAATTGTACACTTCTCAAATAAGTCCATTTTTACTGGCTTTCAGAACGAATTGTTCAATGGATGATCTTTTACCTTAGTGTCGATTGACTATCAATTCCAGATTTTAACCAAGTCAGAATTTTTCTTATTATTGGGCGTGTTTGCAATAAAAGAATCTCTCACCCTAAGACCTTAAAACAATCTTCCCCAAAATGAACATCAAAAACGTTGAATTTAAAGCCAAAGTTGACAATCTTGAACAGTACGAGAACAAGTTACTATCGCTAAATCCCAGATTTGTAGGACTTGATCACCAGATCGATACTTACTTTAATGCGCAAGTTGGTAGATTGAAATTAAGAGAGGGTTCGATTGAAAACGCATTGATTAATTACGACAGAGAAAACACTCTGGGGTCAAAAGAATCTCAAATTATATTGTATCAACATGAACCGAATCTTGCGCTGAAAAACATTTTGACGAGGCAACTGGGCGTGAAGATTATAGTGGACAAAAAACGAAAGATTTATTTCATCGACAATGTGAAGTTTCATTTTGACACGGTCGAAAATCTGGGAACGTTTATTGAAGTTGAAGCGATCGATAATAGCGAACAATTCACGCTGGAAGAACTGAAAGATCAATGTGATAACTACCGTGACTTTTTTGAGTTGACGGAACAAAACATGATTGAAAAATCATACAGCGATTTAATCATGGAATTGCAAAAGTGAGCTTAACTAACGAGTTTGATTATTCAAATGGATGGTCAACAATTATCCTCAATCACATCGATTTTAAATTTACTAATCATCTTTTTCACCTCTTTTAGATGTTTGATTTTTTCGTCAATGGAGATCAGTTTTTCATCTAAAACAGCCACCTTTTCGTCAATTGTGAGTTGGTTACTGTACCAAACATCCATAAGCTGACCAATTTCACTAATCGTAAAACCGACGGACTTAGCGTCACGGATGAGTTCTAGTTTTTCAACCGTTTCGTCGTCGTAATGGAAGTAATTGTTGGACGTCACGTTTTCGTCGCGTTTCCCTTTAATCAATCCCGATTTCTCGTAAAACCGGATTGTATGAGCCGTAATGCCTGTTCGTTTAGATAATTCATGTATAAGCATGACGCAAATATAAGTGGTTGAAAAATAAATTACAAGTATAGACTATACTCTAAGGTTGTATGTTTAAAAAGCTTATCCTAGCTTTGTCCCACAAAACACAATTAATCATGAACAAAACAGTATTTATCACCGGAGCATCAAGCGGAATCGGTAAAGCAACTGCTCACTATTTTGCACAAAACGGATGGAATGTAGCCGCAACAATGCGTAGCCCTGAGAAAGAAACCGAATTACCCAAATTGACAAATGTCAAACTCTTCCAATTGGATGTTACCGACAACGAAAGTATTACCAATGCCATTGAAAGCGCAGTTAATCAATTCGGTAAAATAGATGTGTTGGTCAACAATGCCGGTTATGGCGCCGATGGTGTTTTCGAAGCGATGTCGGATGAGGTGATTGAAAACCAGTTTAATACCAATGTTTTTGGTTTGATGCGTGTCACCAGAGCGATCATTCCACACATGCGCGCTAATAAAGCTGGAACCATTATACAAATTGCTTCCATGGGCGGACGTATTACATTTCCGTTATTCAGTATTTACCACGCTACAAAGTTTGCGGTTGAAGGTTTTACCGAATCGTTGCAGTATGAGCTCAAACCGTTTAACATTAAACTGAAATTAATAGAGCCCGGAACCATTAAAACGGAATTTTACGGCAAAGGTAGGGTAGCGATTACAGGTAGTAATTTGCCAGAATACAAGGAGTTTGTAGAAAAATGTGAGAAAATTTCGCAAGCACCTGCCAAGAATGGTATTACGCCTGATAAAGTGGCGGTATCTATTTTTAAAGCTGCAACCGGTAATTCCAACAAATTGCGTTATCCAAGCGGTAAACCTGCGCCACTGTTGTTATGGTTGCGTAAACGATTGCCGGAAAGTTGGTTTTTTGCGATGGTAAGAAGTAGCTATAAAATCTAATGTTCAACACTGTATCCAATAAGTTTTACAAACGCATATGAAGGTTCAAAAAGCAGCTTATCTAGATTTTTACGATGAAAAAGTCTTCCGTTCGATCTTAAGCAGATTGGAAAACCTCAACCCCAATTCCGAACGTCAATGGGGGAAAATGGATGTCGCGCAAATGATCCATCACTTGAACGTGGCCATCGGCAGTGGTTTAGGATATTACAATTTACCGGATGCTGGTAATTTGATGTCCAAATCATTTAATAAATGGATGATTCTTTCGGTGTTGAAACGTTTTCCTGCAGGAAGCAAAACCGCGAATACACTAAAAGTGGAATCTGTTTTCGATTTCGATACCGAGAAACGACAGTTGAAAGAAATCCTCGAAAAAGCATATCAAACCAAAACCGACTCGGACTGGAGTACGCACACTTATTTCGGTCAATTAACAAGAAAACAATGGGGAAGGTTGATTGTGATCCATTGTAATCACCACTTTCGGCAATTTAGTAATTGATGAGACCCTTAAAAATCTCCCCAAACTACCCACATCCATAAAAAGTTGCTTACAATTTTCAACTCATCACCCGTCGTATAACACCGCAGTGAATGGCATTTTCCCAATGCGGTTTTATCGAGCAGTGAAATCTCCGATTTGGGAAAGTGTTGCTGAAAGTAAGCCTTCAACTTTTTAGCTTGATTGTGATGATTACACCCCAAACCGGTTTTGCCGTAGCCATTCGCTCCCGGACCAAAAACGCCCATTTTAGGATCTTTTTTCTTGAGTACAAAATCGTCTTCGTTGTACACAATCATCAAACGGTAATTATCGGTGGTATCGGCATTCACGGGAGTTGACCGGTTGTAATAATCATGAAAAACACGGGCGTCAATCGCCGGAGCGATCAGGCAAATCGACAGTTTGTGATTGGCTTGATTGGGTGTGGGAATGGTGGTTGTTGCGCCTTTCGGATCAAACAACGAGTAGGTAATAACCTGTGCTCCAAGACTATGTCCCACCACTTGGATCTGAAGTTTTTTGGTCAAATTCAATACTTTCCGAAGACCAAGTGCTACCTTTTTTGCGTTTTCTTGCGCTTCTAAAAACAACTCAAACAATTGCTTGTTTTTTTTGTGGTTGGTCGAAAAACAACAGTCATAAGTTCCGTCCCAATACACTTCTACCTCATACGCTTTCGGATTTTGGTAAGTGCGTAGGTTTTCCTTTAGAAGCTGAAATTCTTCTACCGAAGTTGAAACATTTACAGTTGGCTTAAATAATTTCCGGTATCCGTGAACGTAATAAGCTACAGCTGCAAATTTCTTGGATTCGGTGTTAATGCGCGTCATCCAACCGGCAATTATCGAATCGCTAAGCTGGTCGATGGTGGCTTTGTTGATGGTCTCGGGAAAGTAGTTGTAAGTGGCACAAATCGAAATAAAATCATCTCCGTGATACTGATACCAGGTAAACAACGAACCAAGTGAATGTTGGAGCGAACTATCGGCGATAAAACGGTTCGGGTAGGGGTAACCGTCTTTGTCGAAATGAATGGACATAGCCGGATTTTCCAGATTTCGTTCCCCGAAAAACACATGTTGCGCATGGAGCGAATGGCTAAAATGCATCAACACCATTAAGAGACAGCAGTGGGGAAATTGTTTCATGAAATCATCGTTTTATAGCGCGGGTCATTTCGCGTTTTCCCGGCGGACCGGGCAATGATTCTACCAAAAACCCGACCGATTTTAAATCGCGTTTTACCTGACCTTTGGCGCAATAGGTTACCAAAATTCCACCCGGAACCAGCCAGTCGTAAATGCGTTGAAAAACTTCGGGAGTCCACAATTCAGGTTGCACGCGCGGTCCAAACGCATCGAAGTAAACCAAATCTACCGTTTCGGCAGCAACGTTTGCCTGATGAAGATCGCACAATTGTTTTTCCAACACAAAATGTTCCGAAAGTGGAGCAGGCGTGTTCCACGCAGTTGTATGCATCAGTTTGTAAATATCCTCAGAAGTGGGGTCTGAAGTAAATCTGGAATAATCCATGGCCGCAATTTCTTCTTCACTTGGCGGAAAAGCCTCTATGCCGATGTAATGCACATATTGATTGCGTTTTTCCGATGAAAAGTAGGTAAGCAAGGTATTTAGCCCGGTTCCGAATCCCATTTCCAACACGGTAATGTAATCAGAGGTAAGCAGGTGCAAACCATTCCGGATAAACACATGTTGTGCCTCCTGCAACGCTCCGTGCGATGAATGATAGTGTTCATTCCACTCGGGAAGAAAGATGGTTTTTGAACCGTCGGCCGTTGTTATTATTTGTCGCTCCACCTTCCAAAGTTACACAAGCATTTCGTATCGGCTAGCCGATACATTATTTTCTCCCACAGATTCACAGATTTTTTGCGCTCCTAACGGCAGCGCCAACATAATAAATGCGTAATCAATCGAATTTGAGCGAGTCAGCCTTAGGCTGAGAGCTTTATCCTTACATCTGTGGGAGTTCATGAGTATCATTTCACCTCCTCTCAGCCACCATTCACCGAAAACCCAAAAGCCTGATTGCACGAAATCACTACTTTTGCCCCATGACAACACAACAATTTTCCAAAAACGCACTCATTTTTGTACTCATTACCATCTGTTTAGACTCTATTGGATTGGGAATTATTATTCCTTCTTTGCCCGATTTGGTGGCCGAAACAGCGCATGTAAGTAAAGATGCTTCGACCAACTATTACAGTTTGATCCTGATCATGTATGCGTTCATGCAGTTCTTGTTTTCACCCCTGGTTGGAAACTTAAGTGACCGTTTTGGGCGTAGACCGATTCTACTGATGTCGGTTTGCGGTTTGGGAATCGACTACATCTTCATGTGTTTTGCACCCGATATCTGGTGGTTGGTTGTTGGGCGTGGTTTGGCCGGAATGTTTGGAGCTAGTTTCACTACAGCAGCAGCTTACATCGCCGATATTTCTACCGACGAAAACCGTGCACAAAATTTCGGGATGATAGGTGCCGCTTTCGGTGTGGGCTTTATCGTGGGACCTGCCATCGGAGGATTGGTCGCAACCTGGGGATTACGCGCTCCGTTTGCCATTGCTGCCGGATTGTCGTTGGTAAATTTCATTTACGGTTTATTGGTACTGAAAGAATCGTTACCTGCCGATCAGCGTCGCCCGTTTGATTGGAAACGAGCTAATCCTTTGGGAGCGATTAAGCAAATTCGTCGCTACGCAGCCAACAAATACCTGTTCTTAGTGATGTTTTTGGTGCTCTTTTCCAACATGGCTGTGCACGCTTTGTGGAACTATTACACCGATAAAAAATTCGGTTGGGATAAACTGGATGTAGGAATTTCTCTGGCCGTGGTAGGTGTTTGTATTGGTGTGGTACAAGGTGGGTTCTCCGGTAAAATTGTAAAGAAATTGGGCGAAAAAGGAGCAGCAACGCTTGGTATGGTTGTGTTGATGTTGGTAACCGCAGGTATCGGATTAATTCCCTACGGTTGGATGATGTACGCCATTATTATTCCATACGCACTTTCAGGAATCATCGATCCGAGTATCCGTTCCATCGTTTCGGCACAAACGGAAAGCAACGAACAGGGCGAATTACAAGGAATCTTCACCAGTTTGATGAGTTTTGCCGAAATCGTAGGTCCATTGTTGATGCTTTGGATATATGGAAAAACGCAGAAACTGGGCGATTCTAATCCGATCTTCTACGGCACAGCGTTTTATGTTGCCTCTGGTTTCGTAGTCATCGGTTTTTTTATCATGCGTTGGGCATTCAGCAAAAAGATGGTGAAAAAAGGTGAGTTAGTTCCACAAGAAGAATTGATCGATCAATAGAATTTGTAATCTCAATTTAAGGTTACCTGATTTCGTAAACGATGATTCCGTTTTTCTTTTTGAAATAAGTGTCAAATTGCTTCGGACTGATACGCGTTGCATGTGAATCATTACCAACTTCAATCACATTGAGGTTGAATCTTCTGTCATTGATGAATTGTTGGTCATACCGGGAATAATGATCATTACTCAACTCACCGATAATGAGCGATGTCTGATCAGGCAAAATTAATGTTACAGAGTTTTTTAGCGTATCAGAATCAATTAATTGAACCGATTTGTTCCAGTCAATGGAAGTGTTACGATCTGTTTTATACGCCCTGTACGCTGTGTTAAATAACGGAAAACCGCTTTCGACAGAATCAATATCATACCGTACCCGGATAGATGCTCCTGAGGCGTTAAACAGTGCAAAGTATTCATTCCATGAACAAGATGATAAAGTGCACGTAAGCAGGAGCGGAATGTAAATCAGCAATCGTTTCATGCATTGAATTTAACCATTTATTGTGTTGCAACCCAATTGATAAATGATTAACTGATCCGTTTGTGAACCACGAAAAGCAAAAATCCCCCGATGGCTAGAACATCACCGGGGAATCTTCTGGTCTTTAACCTACTCCCGAGTTATTGACCCGGCTCTTGAGGTCATCGGCACCGCTTGAACGTCGCCTGTTTGCCGGAACGCTTGTTTTGCCAAACTTATAGGTGAGCGATAAAGTTGCCACCCGTGTTTCGCGCCTCACGTCAAAGTATTCTGTGTAATTGTTGAATTTCACATGCGCAGTGGTGAAATTGGTAAAGAATACATCGGTAATATTCAATCGAATCGACCCGCGGTTTTGCATTATTTTTTTCTGTGCTCCAATTCCAAACGACCAAATGTCATTGATTCTGTCAAATGCATACAGCTCTTTTGAACGGTAGTCTGCATTCACTTCCAACGTCCAGGTTTTTCCAATGGTAAATTGGTTGGAGGTTTGTACGTTGAACGCAAAACTTCCCTGACGTTTAATGGTGGTGTTGGCCACATTCCCCGTATACAGTGCTAAATAAGAATTGAGGTTGTTGGTGGTAGTCCACCACTTCGTAACAGGAAGTGGAACCGAAGTATTGAAGTAAATAATTTCGGCACTTTTCAAGTTCGTATTGGTTTGCACTGTAATGTTTTGTTGCGTCAACGATGGTGCGATGACTTCGGTGATATTGTTCAAGGTTCTGCCGGCTCCGAGTTGTGTGTAAACCGAATTGTTCCACAAATGAGCAATTTCGATTACATGCGTTGTTTGCGGTCGCAAATACGGATTTCCTTCTTTGTAGGTCGACGGATCAAGGTAGAATTTAAACGGATTCAACTGATCGTAACCCGGTCGGTCGATACGTCGCGCATACGAGATTTCAAAAGAATTTTTATCGTTGAGTTGATACGAAAGATAAGCAGTAGGAAACAGCTGCAGGTAGGAAGTGTCGTTGGTAATGTTGTACACCAATTGTTGTCCGCTTACATGAGTGTATTCTGCGCGCAAGCCCAGTTGAATCGACCATTTCCCAACTTTTTGCGAATAACTGGCATAACCCGCATTGATGTTTTCTTTGTAAATGAAGTGATTGCTTTTCGTAGAATCGTATATGGAAGCCCCCGAACTTCTATCAAAAAACTGTAGGTTGTTATCCGCAATTACGTAACTCGATTTGAGGCCTGCTTCAAAACTGCGATCTTTCCCCAATTCTTTGTGAACGTCGGTTTTGATGGCATAAATGGATAAATTCCCAACAATATCTCCTGCAAGTAAATAAGCTGGTTGAAACTCCGTATGATCGAGGTTGTAATACCGCGTGGTAAACAGCTGTTGGGTGTTATTTCCATAAGCGGCATAATCAAGATCTGCTGTCCATTCCGACCCAAGCGTATCTAAAACGCGCTTGTAATTGAGGTTGGCGCTTCCGCTGTACCAACTATCTTTAGAATCGTTTCCTGTTTCGAAACTGGATACCTTGTTTTCATTCGGTCCTAATACATTAGACGAATTGAATCCTTGTTGCTTAAACTGATTTGTAATGCCGTTGACCACCAAACTCAGCGAGTTTTTTTTGTTGATGTTGAAATCCACTCCGGCACGCACAATGTGGTTATTGAACGGAAATTTCAGGTAGTTGTCCTGAATGTAAGCTCCTTGTAAGGTATCGTTCTTGAAAAAACGACGTTCCAATACCAAATGATTGAACGCTTTACGGTAAGCATAATTGTAAGATCCGTAAACATTGATGCGTTTTGAGCGGTGATTCAAACTCACGCCCGCATTTGTTTTCGGGTAGACACCTTGGCCGTAACCAACCGTAACGGTACCGTTCGTTCCCAGACGCGTGTCTTTTTTCAGTTTGATATTGATTATGGCACTTCCGGCTGCGTCATACCTGGAAGAAGGATTACTAATCAGCTCGATTTTTTCGATGGAACTGGAAGGAATGCCTCGTAGGTAATTTCCCAGATCGGTCCCCGACATTGGAAGCGATTTTCCGTCAATCTGAACAACGATTCCACTTTTACCGCTCAAGGTAATCACGTCATTACTATTAATGCGCACAGCTGGAGCTTTTTCCAGTAATTCGAAAGCGGATGATCCTGTTGAATTAATCGAGCTTTCTACATTGAGGATCAATTTGCCCGGTTGCCGTTCCAAATACGGTTTTTTGGCTACAACTTCCACTTCACCAAGATTGCTTTCTTTCGTCAGAAGGTTAATTACCTCAATCGTTGTGTTTCCGTTTACGGCAATTGGTGCAGAGAAATAGTTGACATACTCATCAGCCGTGATTTGTAAAAAATACCGCTCGCCATCCGTTACCTGAAACTGAAACAATCCGGTTTCATCAATGACCTCGGTTTTGATCAAAACGGTATCACTCGAATACAATAAAATCAAGGCTTCAAAAGCAGGTTTGTTTTCTTTTCCGGTTACAGAACCTGATAGAGTTACTTGTCCGATTGACATTCCGGAGTAAAAAAGCAGGATTATACAAAGCAGTGTTTGTTTCATGAACGTAATTTTGACAAAGGTTCATATCGATAGCAGATTAATCCTTGTCTTTTTTGTCAAGCATTTCCGAATGGCTCTAAAACAATGGTGAATGGTTGTATTATTTGATGAAAAATAATTAATTGATATATCAAATAATGATAAAGCAATTATATTTGTAAAGTGTAAACATTCTTAAAATGGCGACTATGAATAAAATGGAAAACGACCGTGACAGACATGCGATCGAACGTTTGTTGTGTTACATGCATGATCATTGCACCGAACCTTTTGATGCAAAAAAACATGCCAGTATGATTTTTTTCTCCGAGTCGAAACTCAACAAAGTTTTCAAGCTGTATGTTGGTGTTGGACCGGGAGCTTATTTTCGACGCTTGCGCATTCAGAAAGCAATGGAACTGTACCAACAAGGCATCAAAAGCTGGACGGAAGTGAGTCACATTGTGGGCTACGCCGACCTTCCTTCGTTTAGTAAAGCGTTCAAGAAAATCACTGGAACAACCCCCAATTCCTTTACGACTTAAGATATTCTTAAATCCACACTTAAAACCACGAATTTTGGCTTTCAGTTTGTAAATTTGGGTCAAACTACTCGCATTATGGAAAAACTGGAAACGATCGTTTTCTACGCAATGGATCGTGCTATACGGAGCTACCGGCAATACGCACAGCAACAATTGAAGAAAAACGATTTTGCCATCACTATCGACCAATGGTTAGTCATTAAATGTCTGATCGAAAACCCGGATGTCACGCAGGTGGAATTATCCGAACGTGTATTCAAAGACAATGCTTCCGTCACCCGAATTTTAGGACTGCTCGTAAAAGCAAAATTTGTGAAGCGTCGCGTAAGTAAGTCTGACCGCCGTAGGTTTGAACTTACGGTTACCGAACTCGGGCACCAAACCATCCAAGCTGTGGATCAACTGGTGATTCGAAATCGTGCTTATGCATTGGATGGAATCGACCCGCAGGAAATTGCAATCGCCCATAAAGTTATGCTTGCCATTACGGATAACTGCTCAAGGTAAGAAATCGATTACGAAATAAAAGGCTAAAAAAAACGCCCCTGAATGTTCTTTACTCAGGGGCGTTTTTTTTATAGTTTGTGACTTAACGGAGTAAGTTCACGTGTCCATTGATTCGCTTATGCTCATCGTTGTTTTTTCGCGAGAATTCAATAACCCAAGTGTAAACACCATCTTGACAAATCTTCCCAGCATAGGTTCCATCCCAGCCGATATCGGCATTGTGCGATTCGAAGACAATTTCACCCCAGCGATCAAAGATCAATAACGTGTATTCATACGGATCAAAGCCCGATGTAAATACCGGTTTGAACGTTTGGTTAAACTCATCGTCGTCGGGCGTAAAGGCATTCGGAACATAATAAATGATTTCTTCTTCTATGGTGATCGTCGCATAGGCTGTATCGGTACATCCACTGTTGTTATAAGCTACCAACATGATCGTATAATTTCCGGAAGTATTATCCGGATACACATGTGTTGGACTCGTCAACGTACTATTGTTACCATCACCGAAATCCCAGGCATAACTGGTCGCATATTGAGATGAGTTGAGCATGGTCACTTCCGTGTTGATAGACGTTAAGGTATAATCGGAAGGTGTAAACGACGCTATTGGCGCAGGTGTCAAACAGATAACATTCGTTTGTGTCAATGAATTGGTACAGCCATTGGCAGATGAGGTTGTGAGGGTGACGTCGTAACATCCCGGATCTTCCAATACTACCGAAACGGTTCCGCAACCTGAGATGATTGTTCCGTCGCTGATTGTCCAAATACAATCCTGTACATTCGGAGTAGTATTGGTCAACGTAATGGTTTGTGGTGCACATCCTGCTGTCAATCCTGGGGTGAAACTCACAATAGGAAGTTGTTCAACCGTAATCGTAACATCGTCTGTTCCCACACATCCGTTCGCATCCGTTCCTGTTACCGTATAAGTGGCAGTAGCGGCAGGTGTGAATGCAACGTTGTTTACAATACCGTTATTCCAAGTATAAGTTCCGCCGACTCCAGCACCGCTTCCGGAAAGAGTAACTGTTTGTCCGGCGCAATTAGTAGCATCGTTTCCGGCATTGATGATCGGCAATGCGTTGACGGTAACAACTACTGTTCCTGTCTGATTCTGATCACAAGTTCCTGCTCCCGATTCGGCTACATTGATCAAGTCGAACGTGAAAGTTCCCGATATGGCAGTTGGAACGGAAAGTGTGACACTATTGTTTCCTGCGGCACTCGCAATGGTTTGTGTCGGTCCACCGTTAATGGTGTAAGAGAAGGTATACGGTGCTGTTCCATTAGCTCCTGTAAACGTAATGGTTGGAGCGGCGGCGTTCTGACAAACACTTGCATTTCCTGTCATTACTGCTGTTGGTAGCGGATTGATCGTTACAATGGCAGCGCCAGTTTGTGCTTGCGAACACGCAGATGAACTGGCATCTTGAACACTGACTAAGTTATAGGTAAAAGTGCCTACTGTTGCTGTCGATGCGTTTACCGTTACCGTATTTCCTGCAATGGTACTTACTGTTTGATTCGCTCCACCGTTGATGTTGTACGTAAAGGTATAAGGAGCAGTTCCGTTGGAACCGGTAAAGGTGATTTGTGGCGCTGCAGCATTCTGACACAAGTTCGTTGTTCCGGATATTGTCGCTGTAGGAAGTGGATTAACAGTAATGGTAACCGCTCCAGTTTGTGCTTGCGAACAACCCGTTGCACTTGCATCCTGTACGCTCACCAGATTATAAGTAAACGTACCGATCGTAGCAGTAGAAACCGTAATACTGGCCGTATTTCCAGCACTTGTAATGGTTTGATTGGCGCCACCATTGATATTGTAAGTGAAAGTATAAGGAGCTGTTCCGTTGGCACCTGTAAGTACAACAGTTGGCGAAGTAGCGTTCTGACACAAATCAATAGTTCCTGAAATAGTAGCAGTTGGCAACGGATTAACCGTGATTACCGCCGATCCGGTTTGTGCTTGCGAACAACCACCGGCTACCGAAACACTCACTAAATTGTAGGTAAATGTTCCAGCTGTTGTAGTCGGACAAGTAACGGTTGCAGTTGTACCTACACTCGTTACCGTTTGATTCGCGCCACCGTTGATGTTGTAAGTAAAGGTATATGGCGCAATGCTGTTCGCTCCGGTAAATGTTATTGTCGGTGCAGTTGCATTCTCGCATACGGTAGTTGTACCGCTAATAGTGGCTGTTGGAAGCGGATTAACAGTAATCACAACCGAACCTGCTTGTGTTTGCGAACAAGACGTTGCGCTCGCATCAGAAACACTCACCAAATTGTAGGTAAAGGTTCCGGCAGTGGTTGTAGGACACGTAACCGTTGCTGTAGCACCGGCACTCGTTACGGTTTGATTGGCTCCGCCATTGATGTTATATGTGAAAATATAAGGAGCTGTTCCATTTGCTCCGGTGAAAGTAATTGTTGGTGCACTTGCATTCACACAGACAGTAGTAGTGCCACTTATTGTGGCTGTTGGTAGCGGATTTACGGTAATCACTGCCAAACCGGTTTGTGTTTGCGAGCAGCCTCCCGGTGTAGAAACACTGACTAAATTATAGGTGAATGTACCTGCTGTAGCTGTCGGACAAGTAACTGTTGCGGTTGCTCCGGCACTGGTAACGGTTTGGTTTGCTCCGCCATTGATGTTATAAGTAAAAGTAAATGGCGGTGTTCCGTTTGCTCCGGTAAAGGTAACCGTTGGAGCCGGCTCATTTTGACAAACCGTCACCGTTCCAGAAATGGTTGCTGTTGGAAGTGGTCCTACAGTTACGATCGCCGAACCTGTTTGCGCTTGCGAACAACCATTGGCGCTCGAAACACTCACCAAGTTGTAGGTAAAAGTTCCGGCAGTAGCTGTCGGGCAAGTCACCGTTGCGGTTGATCCAACACTGGTTACCGTTTGGTTCGCTCCACCGTTAATGTTGTAAGTGAACACATAAGGTGCCGTTCCATTCGCACCCGTAAATGTAATAGTAGGAGCGACCCCATTCTGGCAAATGGTTGTTGTTCCGGAAATGGTTGCAGTTGGTAATGGAGTTACG
>Ga0302296_1001352_pt1 | contig 17810 bp, 14 predicted proteins | sample III_Fen_N3_1_FD_194546 | JGI IMG/M metagenome (GOLD analysis project Ga0302296, IMG submission 194546) | Peat permafrost microbial communities from Stordalen Mire near Abisko, Sweden - III_Fen_N3_1 | ecosystem: Environmental > Terrestrial > Soil > Wetlands > Permafrost | place: Sweden: Abisko...
TATAGGCGAAAAAGATGACTGCAGAGCCACGAAGTATGCCACTCCATCCGAAATGGCCCCAAACACCTGTATTTTCCGGAATAAATGGATGCCAGTTCGCTTTATTCACAAAGAAAAATCCAATACCGATAAAAAGAAGAATCACAAACACTTTAATCATCACCATGATATTATTAAAGCTGGCAGATTCCTTAATTCCAAAAATAAGCAACACCGTGATAGCTGCAATAATAAACATTGCAGGGAGATTTAATACGGCTGTAATATGAGGAAGCGTACTGACAACGATTCCGGAAGAGGCTAAACTGTCGGTAATTTGACTTGTGAGTGGTTTCCACCCGAGGTTCGGGATATCAACCAACACGGTACTCCATGCGGCAGTAAACTGGGGAGGAATATGAATACCAAAATCTTTCAGAAAACTAACTACATATCCCGACCATCCGACTGAAACGGTGGATGCTGCAAATAAATATTCGAGAATGAGATCCCATCCGATGATCCATGCAATAAATTCGCCAAGGGTGGCATATGCATAGGTATAAGCGCTTCCTGAAATCGGAATCATCGAAGCAAATTCGGCGTAACACAACCCCGCAAACAAACATGCCAGACCGGAAATCAGAAATGATATCACGATTCCCGGTCCGGCATACTGTGCAGCGGCTTGTCCGGTTAAAACAAAGATCCCGGCTCCAATAACTGCACCAATACCAAGAGTGGTAAGGTTTGTAGCGCTGAGCGCTCTTTTCATGCCATTATCTTCGTTGGCATGATGCATTAATTGATGAAAAGGTTTCGTACTGAATAATTGCGAATTCTTCATTGAGTGGCTTTAAAAACGGTACCAATGTAACAATTATATCAGTATCTAAAGCTAATCACGCTCAATACTGTCCACTTTTTGATAAATCTCTGGTTTATTGGTCCATTTACCCCCTTTTGATTCACCCAATACGACAACTTCTTTCGATTTGCCATATTCACTAATCGCCAGCATCATCTCCTCTTTGCTTTTTCGAATAATCTTTATTCCAGTTAAGGATCCTTTATTGCGAACTTCAATATAAAAACCATCTCTATATTCTTTCGCTCTTGTTGGTGGTCTTCCCATATTTAAAAAATTTATTAAACATTGTTCATTGCCCAGAGTAACGACAATTCGCCGATTTTGTTTCTCTTCTATTTGTTAAAACTCTCTAAAAAGCAAAAATATTTTGCTTTTCACGGAGCAATAAATAATAGATTATGCTGTTCCCTCTGAATTTATTTACATCGGAAATGCATTATCTGGCAACCGCCAAATATAAAATAATTTTTTGTTAAAAAAAATAGTTCCTTGAAATCTACCGCTTTATATCCTCTAACTGATCTGGTTCATTGGACAAACTGATCCCTTCGGATGAATTATTATGACTTTCTGATCGGAATATACGAAGTATAAATGTTTGTATTAAATTGGTAATCAACGGATCATTGGTACTATGGATAATTTTAAATTAATAGCAAAACATTTTAAGTTAATTATTGTTAACGCGGCTAAAATCAGGAAAAATCAAACAAATGGTGGCACCTCCATTATCATTGTTCGTCACTTCCATTTTGCCACGGTGAGCATCCATAATCAAATTTACCAATGCAATATCAAGCGCCTCATTATCTTCGAATTGTTTATCTTTCAGCGAAAGGAAATCATAAATTTTAGTCAAGGTTTCGGCGCTAAATTTACGTCCCTGATCAGTAAAAGAACAAATAACCTGCCCATCGATCGATTTTAGACTGATCGTCATTTTACTTCCGTTGGGGGAATATTTCAGCGCATTATCGAGTAAACTTTCGAAACAAATCTCCAAAAGATTTCTTTCACCATTTATTGTTATTGTATCGATTTCCCCATCAACTGCAATAGACATATCTCTGAGTTCAATCTGTTCGGATTGCCGTTGCCTGATAAATTCAATCAAATCATCAACCTTCACTTCTTCCCTGTTGATTGAAGTAGTTTTGGTCCTTAATTCGGTGATTAGCATACTTATCGTTGTGAATCTTTCGAGCCGGGCAGCAGAAACATCAAGGTATTTAAGCAAATCCATCAATTCTGTTGGATTTATTTCATCTTGAAGTACGCTGATAAAGCCCATAATCCCGGCTAACGGGGCACGAATTTCGTGACTTAATTTCTCAAGAAAATCACCCTTTGCCTTATCAAGGTATATTAACTCATTATTGGCAATTTCGAGATCCGCATTTGATTTCTGCAACTCCTGTGTTCGTTCTTTTACTTTGATCTCAAGCCATTGATTAACCATTTTCAGCTGGTCTTTGCTGCGCTTTAAATCAAGATGGGTTTTCACCCTTGAAAGTAGTTCTTTGGAATTGAAAGGCTTAGAGACATAATCCTGTCCGCCTACATCAAATCCGGTAAGAATATTTTCTGGTTCATTCAGTGCTGTCAAAAAGATAACAGGGATTTCACGAAGAAATTCGTTGTGACGCATTGCTTTGCAGGTTTCAAACCCATTCATGACCGGCATATTTACATCAAGCAAAACCAAATCATAGTCTTTTGATTCCGAAAGCAGTTCGAGTGCTTGTTTTCCATCCATTGCAAAACCAACTTCATAATTTGCCTCCATCAGAATACTTCCGATAACCTGAATGTTTTTTGGGTTATCATCAACTGCCAAAACCTTAAAATCTTTTAGGACCTCGTTCATAAATTATTCCTCCAATAGCTTTTTTAATCTGTTAATTAATTCAGGAAATGTCATCAATTTTTTCATCATCTTGCTAATTTCAAAATTGTTGGCATAGGTAGAAAGCTCCCGGCCAAACTCGGCAATGATCGTATTTGAATGATCGATTCCCAGTGCAATGAGTTGCTCTCCAAAAGTTTTTATTTGTCCGATTACTTGTTTCTTTGCAACATTTGTAAAAATCGGGACATATTCGTTTTCAAGAAGTTCAATAAGTTCCGGCAACTGATCTTTATTTGTATTCGTCAAATTGGGAATGTGATCCGAATCCATTTCAGGTTCTGTACGAACAGATTCAGCAAGTATATGAAACTTAAGGTACTTCTTTAGATGTTCCAGTAATTCTGATGCATTGATTGGCTTCAATATAAAATCGTCAAAAGCAGCCCCACTTTGTTCCTCAATAACTTCGCGTGATGAAGCAGATAATGCAATAATGGGAATTGCTTTGGTAGCATCTTGCTTTTTAAGTATTTCGATGGCCTCGCCACCACTCATCACCGGCATTTTAAAATCCATCAGAATAACCTGCGGAAGATGTTGCACTGCTTTATCTATCGCTTCGATTCCATTTTCCGCTTCATATAATTTCAATGGGAAATGACTCAGCAGATCGACTAAATATTTTCTGTTCTCCTGATTATCATCAGCTATCAAAACAGATCCCTTCTCAAAAAATATTGTTGACGCATCAGACAAGCTAATTTCAGAAACTTCGTTTCCTTCCTCTTTTACACTGATATCAGGAAGTGTAATCGTAAATACGCTTCCTTTACCAGGCTCGCTGCTTAACTTGATATCTCCGCCCATCATCTCGACAAGCCTTTTCGTAATTGTAAGCCCCAGTCCGGTTCCACCATATTGGACTGTACGTTGTCCTTCCTGCTGATTAAAAGCTTCAAATATAAGGTTCTGCTGATCGACAGGAATTCCAATTCCAGTATCTTTAACCGATATTATCAAATCAATTTTGTCTTTCTCCTTAATCTTTTCCATCACAGAAAGGGTAACTTCACCTGATTCCGTAAATTTGAAGGCGTTGCCGATAAGATTGAAAAGAATCTGCCGAATCCGGGTTTCGTCAAGCATCAGAGCCGAAGGAATTTCTTCTACTTCATCAATAACAAACCTGATTCCCTTTTCCTTTGTGATATGCGTGAAAATTGTTTCAACCTCTTTTATAATACTATGGATGTTTATGGATTCATTTTGAATTATCATTTTCCCGGCATCAATCTTCGACAGATCAAGGATATCGTTGATAATTCGCAAAAGGTTTTTACCGCTGCTGCGAATCGCATCAATCTGCGAACGTTGCTTCTCTTCTTTGATACTTGAATAAAGCAAATCAGAAAATCCGATAATGGCATTCATTGGAGTTCTGATTTCGTGACTCATATTCGCAAGAAACATGCTTTTGGCTTTATTCGCCTGATCGGCCGCCTCTCTTGCAATTTTATCGTTTTCAGATTGTTGTCGCTCGGTAATGTCGCTCGCCACAGAGACTAAATGGGTAATATTATTATTCGAATCTAAAAGTGGTGTCACAGTCATTGATTCGTAGTAAAGAGAACCGTCCTTTTTCTTATTGATCGTTACTCCCCGGTATGTCTCGCCTTGAAGGACCGTCTTCCAAAGCTCCTTAGATAATTCAGAATCACTTTTTTCCGATTTAAGAAAATTCGGAGATAAACCGATTACTTCATGTTTCGAATATCCTGTAATAACCTCAAATGCAGGATTTACATATTCAATAATTCCGTTTTTATCCGTAATTAATACATGGTCTGCTGCTTGCTCAACAACACTCGACAGTTTTCGTAATTCTTGTTCTGCTCGTTTACGTTCGTTGATTTCCTGGATCAAACCCTCATTTAAGCTAACGAGTTCGGACGTGCGCTCCTTGACAGTTTGCTCAAGCTCTGTCTGATAATTCATAATTAATGCTTCAGCTTCCTTGCGCTGGGTAATATCTGAGATAATTATAAACAGACCAATTACATTACCTAAATTGTCGGTAGAAGGGGAATATTGAATTCCAAACCAGGTTCTCACATGATCATTCTTTAAATATGGTCTTTCGACATATACCGGACTTCCATTTAAAGCTAATTTGATGTCTTTCTTAAATTGTTCGAGTTGATCATCACTAATAATATCCAGAAGTGACTTTCCAAGCTCAAGTTCATTCCCATATATTATTCTGGATATTTCGATGGCAGGCTTATTCGCGAACTGGACCTTACAATCTTTGTCCATGGCCACGAAGATGTTGCTGTTGTTCTCAAGAATTGCCTTCAAATAGGAATTTGATTCATTCAATTCTTCCTTGACTTTTTCAGAGATTCTGCGATATCTCTCCTCACTCTTCTTTAAAAGATCGATGGTGAGCATGTGTTTTAAGAAACCATTTATCCTTACCACCAATTCCCATACTGGCATTGGCTTTACCAGGTATCCGTCTGCACCTAATTCCATTCCTTCAATCTGGTTTCCTGATGAGGTCGCCATTGATGAAATAAGAACTACGAAAATATGCTCTGTTTTTGGATTTGATTTAATTAATCTAAGGATTTCCAAACCCGAAAGGTCAGGTAACACTACATCAAGAAGAATTAGTGAAATTTTTTCCTGACGAATAATTTTAAGCGCATCGTTGCCGTTTTCGGCAGTTAAAACATGATATCCCCTTTTAGACAATACGTTTTCGTAGGCTTTAAGAACCAACGCATTATCATCAACTATTAAAATATTAATATTTTCAGGAATAACCATATTAATCCGATTGTGTAATTTAACAGTTTAAAACATCGAATGTTTTAAACCTAATTAGTATTGTTATCAAACTAATTAAAAAAAGAAATACAAATCAAGTTTTTTCTTTTTTTCGTTTGGCTAAAGTAGGCGAAATAAGGGATAAAAGGTTTGCGGGAATAAAAAAAAATGAGAATGATTATAGTTCAAGATATTATAATCATTCTCATGGCAAATTAGAATTTTACCGGAAATGCTTCCGGCCACATAGAATCTAAAGTTCTTTCTCAGTAAATGCTCCGATCTTCAAATATTTATGGTAGATCTCAGCATACTTTACAACGTTTTCCGGATTGGGATAATACTCCTTTTCGAATCCCTGTCCCATTGCTTTCTGGGCATCTTCGACTTTAGGATAGATTCCGGCAACAACCGATGCAAACATTGCAGCACCGAAGGCACAAGTTTGCTCGGTTCTGGCAACTTTTATTGGCATATTCAATACATCGGCAAGCGTCTGCATTACAAATGGTGATTTTTTTGCCACTCCACCTAATCCAATGATTTCCTTAATTTCAACCCCTTCGCGTTCAAACCTGTCGACGATTGCTTTCGACCCAAAAGCCGTAGCTTCAACAAGTGCACGGAATATTTTTGGTGTAGTTGATCCTAATTTTAAGCCTGTTATAGAACCGGTTACTTCCTGTGTCGCATCCGGAGTCCGGCGGCCATTCATCCAGTCAACCGCAATAATTGTCGATTCTTCAATTGGAACTAACATTGCCTCTGCCGACAATTCAGGAATAATCTGATTCAGCGTTTCGGCGATTAGCTTATCTCGGGTTTCAGCATCAATAATTGTCGATTTGGCGAGAATATTCTCCAATGGCCATGCAACAACCTTTTTAAACCATGCATAAATATCTCCGAAAGCCGACTGGCCGGCCTCAAGACCAATGTAACCCGGAATGACAGATCCGTCTACCTGTCCGCATATTCCAGCAATCAGTTTATCGCCAATCTGATCGTAGGAAGCCACCATGATATCGCAGGTGGATGTTCCAATTGCACGGGCCAACACATTCGGCGTAACTTCACCTCCAACCGCGCCAAAGTGGCAATCGAAACCACCGACTCCAACTGCAACATCAACAGACAAACCCAATCGTTCTGCCCATTCTGCCGTTAAACTTCCGATTTTCACATCGCTTGTATAGGTTTTACTGTAAAGTTTTTCCCGATAGCCACTCAAACAAGGGTCAAGTGCTGTAAGAAATTCTTCAGATGGCAGACCATCCCAACCTTCGAACCACATTGATTTATGTCCGGCAGCGCAACGGCTTCGGTAAGCTTTTTCAGGTAAAATAACTCCTGTAATCAGTGCAGGCATCCAGTCGCAATGTTCAATCCACGAGTAAGCGGCTTTGCGTACCTTCGCATCGGCACGAAGCACATGTAACATTTTCGCCCAGACCCATTCTGATGAATAGATTCCACCTTCATATTGGGCATAGTCTGTTTTCCAGCTTTTGCAAAGTTTATTAATTTCGGCAGCCTCTTTAACAGCTGTATGGTCTTTCCACAAAACAAACATTGCATTGGGGTTTTCGGCAAATTCCGGGGTTAAGGCGAGCGGAATTCCAGCTTCATTCACCAATATCGGGGTACTTCCCGTTGTGTCGAAGGAGATGCCGGCAATATTTTTTGCCACTTCAGCACCAGCTTTCGAAAGTGCATCTTTAACTGAAAGTTCCATCGCTTCGATATAATCGAGCGGATGTTGACGGTATTGATCTTTTGCCGTATCACAGAACTTTCCAGCTGCCCATCGCGGGTAAACTATAACGGATGAAGCAATTTCATCACCATTCAATGCATTCACAATGACTGCTCTGGCCGAGTCAGTACCGTAATCAATACCAATCACATATTTTTTCATGGTTAATTATTTTTTAATGATTTATTTTTGACCATAATAAGCATTCGCACCATGTTTCCGCTCGAAATGCTTCTTTGTCAGTAGATGGTTCATCTTTAGATTTGGATTGACCGAGTGTGCAATAAATGCCATCTTCGCAATCTCTTCCAGAACAACGCTGTTGTGAACAGCTTCATTCGGATTATTCCCCCAGGTAAAAGGGCCATGGTTTTTCACTAAAACTCCCTGAATATGCTTTGCATTTAGATTTACAAATCTTTTAATGATTACAGATCCTGTTTCTTTCTCATAATCGCCCATCACTTCTTCTGTATTCATGTCGCGGGTACAAGGGATATCATCGGCAAAATAATCAGCGTGTGTAGTCCCAATAATAGGAATTGAAATTCCGGCCTGCGCCCAGGAGGTGGCGTATGTCGAATGTGTATGAACAATTCCTCCAATATGATTGAACGCTTTGTATAGCTCCAAATGAGTCGGTGTATCTGAAGAAGGCTTCAATTCACCTTCAATAATATTCCCGTTCAGATCGACAACTACCATTTGATCAGCAGTCATCACATCGTAATCGACTCCGCTCGGTTTAATCACTACCAGCCCCTTTTCACGATCGATTCCGCTTGCATTTCCCCAGGTAAATAGTACCAGATTGTATTTTACCAGATCGAGATTTGCCTTGAAAACAAGTTCTTTTAAATCGGATAACATAGCAGAATATATAAATATTTGTCTTTAAGAAAGAATTAACGCCCTTTCAGAACAAGGGCGTTAATTCTAAAGTTTTTAATTACCAGAAATACATGTAGAAAAAAACACAAGCTAAAACTACACCTAACGAAGCAATTACATCCCACTTATTCCAACTATTCCAGACAAGGGTTTTGTAGTCGCCTGTGAAAGTGATAAACTCTATCTGTTTAGCAGTTGGTTTTGGAGTAAAGAATGAAACTACAACCATCATCAACATGATGAATACAAGCAACCAGATCTCAAAGATAAGCCAGTTGGTATGCCAAAACCAACCTGTGGATTCCCAGTACCAGCCTGTCATTACATCTTTACCTGTATTTGTAAAGATGTTGGTCAACAAACGCACCATACCTAAGAAAAAGCCAACAATCATACCCACCTCACCAGCTTTGGGCGTAATTCTTTTGGAAAATATACCCATTACGAATACTGCGACCATTGCAGGAGCGAGCAGCGATTGTATTCCTTGCAGATAGGAGTAAAGGCTGCCGAGACTCATCATGACAGGTATCCATGCAATACCAAGTAGCACAACTACAACAGTCGCAAGACGACCTGTCCGCACGTAGGTAGCTTCGCTTTTATTTTTGAACATTGGCTTATAAAAATCTTCAGTATACAGTGTAGCGCAAGAGTTGAAGAATGCCGCCAAAGAAGCAACCAATGCGGATATAAAGCCTATGGTAACAATACCTTTCACTCCGGCGGGCAATACAAACTTAACCATTGAACCAAATGCTGTATCAGGGTTTTCTAATGTAAAGCCACTGCCGGGACGGGCTGCCAATGCAGCTGCTACCATACCGGGTATCAGAAACATAAATACAGGCAATAATTTAAAATAACCGGCAGCAATCGTACCTCTACGCGCACGCATCATCACTACTTCGCTGGACTCGCCTTTTCGTTGTCCGAGTACACGTTGAACGATGTGTTGGTCTGTAGCCCAATACCAAAAACCAATAATTGTCGCTCCGATAAATACCCAAAAACCAGGATACTCATCATAAAACGGATCACCCGTCTCAAGGTGGAACATGTGGTTTGTACCGTATGCAACCCCGTCTGCTCCTACGTTTAGCGTTTTAGAATAGGCAATCATTGCAGTCCAACCGTCAGCGATACTGCCGTCTCCGAGTGCTGACAATCCCAGGAAAAGCACAAGGAATGAACCAATGATAAGTATAGGCGTTTGAATTGCCGACAGTGTCATCACACCCTTCATACCGCCAAAAACGGTAAAGATACCCGTTAAGACTATCAAGCCAATAGCTCCGTACCAAAAAGGCAGACCAAGAAGGCTCTCCATAAAGATGCCTCCTGTAAACGCTGTTACACTTACTTTAGTCAGCACGTATGCTATAAGTGTAATGATAGATAGCCACGAACCCGTAGCAGGTGTGTAGCGATTTTTGAGGAAGTCGGGCATTGTGATGATTTTCCCCAACTTAATGTTCATCAATTGATAGAACGGCACAAAGAGCCAGCCCAGGATGAGTATCATCCAACCTTGCATCTCCCAGTGCGCCATACCTACACCTGCCTTTGCACCTGTGCCGGCAAGTCCAACAAGGTGCTCAGAGCCGATATTTGCAGCAAAGATAGCAGCACCAATAATATACCATGGTTCGCCTTTACCGAACAGGTAATCTTCGCTATCGGCACCCTTCTGCAAACGTTTGTGTTTTTGTACCGACCGCCATACTGCCCAGCCTACAGCCAAAATCCCGACCGCCATAACCGTCCAATCGAGCCAAATAAATTCATTTGAGTTCCAATTCATAATTTTTTGTTGGGTTGTTTTGATATAAGGTTGCTTTATATAAATCTTCCACTTCAACGTAAACACCATCAACTACAGCGGCAAACATCGAAGTTACAAATGCACAATACGTTGCGAATTACCTAAGTGCCCTGTTCAATAGGTAATACATTTCATTATTACGTATAGTTTGTTTGAATTCTCTGATGTTGGTGTCTTTATCGATAATCAACATTTCGATGTCAGCAATTTCAGCGTAATCTTCCATCATTTCAGTAGTAATAGAGAACGAGAAACTCGAATGATGAGTTCCACCTGCAGTAATCCAGGCACCTGCACCAATCTCAAGGTTTGGCATTGGTTTCCACAAAGCACAGGCAACAGGTAATTTAGGTAATGCTTCAGGTTTCAACACTTCTACTTCATTTACAATCATTCGGAAACGGTTTCCCATATCGACTATAGTCGCGGCAATACCATCACCTTGGTGAGCCTGAAATATTAACCGGGCACAAACACCAGCATCACCAATTCCTAAGAAATGAACTTCGATGCGTGGTTTACTTGCTGCAATTTCAGGGTTGATTTCCAACATGTGCGATTGAAGAATAGAGCTGTTTGCCCCGTCGAAGTTCAATACATAGTCTTCAAGGAACGAACATCCTCCTGGTAAACCTTCAGCCATCACCCACATGGTACGGGTAAGAGCAGCTGTTTTCCAGTCGCCTTCAGCACCAAAACCATAACCTTCAGCCATCAATCGTTGCGAAGCGAAGCCCATCAATTGAGACATTCCCTCTAATTCGTTAAAGCTGGTTGTGAAAGCAGTTGCGTTGTTATCTTGTAAGAAATGGCGCAACCCAATTTCCTGAGCAGCAGCCTGACGTACAGATATATGTTTTTCTGCGCCTTTCTTACAGTCGTCGGCAAAGTCGTATACTTTCTCGTATTCATCAATTAACACATCAATCTCAGCCTCTGTAACAGCTTCGACATAAGGTACCAGCTTAGCAATTGGAGCATTGTCAACGTGGTAACCCAAACGAATTTCAGCCTCTACCTTGTCACCATCGGTTACTGCTACGTTGTTCATATTATCACCAAAACGGATGATTTGCATATTTTGAGCTTCAGCCCATCCGGCACAAACACGCATCCAACCAGAAATTTTATCGTGAGTTGATTTATCTTTCCAGTAACCAACAACTACTTTACGTGGTTTGCGTAAACGGCTGGTAATAAATCCAAATTCACGGTCACCGTGTGCGGATTGATTCAGGTTCATAAAATCCATATCGATTTCTGACCAGGGAATTTGCTCGTTGAACTGAGTATGAAGGTGCATTAATGGCTTTTTATAATCCATCAAACCATGAATCCACATTTTAGCAGGAGAGAAAGTGTGCATCCAGGTAATTAAACCAATACAATTTGTATCTCCGTTTGCAGCACGCATAATTTCTGCAATTTCAGACGACGAATTAGCAGTCCCTTTATAGACAATTTTTACAGGCAAATTACCTGATTCGTTCAATCCTTTTACCATTTCGTTTGAGTGTGCGTCGACTTTTACGACCGCATCACCTCCGTACAGTAGCTGTGCTCCTGTTACAAACCAGACTTCTAATTGATTTAAAATTGTGTTTGTCATGATTTAATACTTTAATTAGTGTTGTTTAATCGATTAATAATCAATAATTATTTAAACTATTTTGCTTTATAGGATCTTTGAAATCCCAGAAATATTCATTAAAAAGGTTAATCGTACTTTTAATATAGGCAATTATGGAAATTTGACGATTCGTTCACTCTTCATGCCCGTTTCGCTGTTTTTAAACTGGTAGTAAAAGGCCCCTTTCTTTGATTCAGTTGTATTCTTCAAATTTAACTTTTCAAGGATACCTATTGAAAGAATTTTTTTGCGGAAATTCCCGGGATCAAAGGTTTTTTGGAATATGGCCTCATAGAGGTTTCTCAACTGCATTAGTGTAAACATTTCAGGAAGCAATTCTTTTCCTATCAGATCAATACTTGCTTTTTGTTGTAAAAGAGCAAGGGCATTTTCGACAATGGCTTCATGGTCGAAAATCAAGGTTGGCAATTTAGTTATCGGCCACCAATGAGCCCCATTTTCACGCACCAGATCTTTATCATGAATATCAATTCTTATGAGCGCCATAAACGTCATGCTTATAACTCTTGCGCCGGGATCCCGATTCGGTTTTGAAAAAGCAGAGGCTTGCTCTAAAAATATGTCTTTCAGTCCGGTAGTTTGCAAAAGTACTCGCCGCGCAGCCTCTTCCATTGATTCGTCTTCCTGGACAAAACCACCCATCAACGACCATTTGCCGATTGAAGGCTCAAATCCCCGTGGGTAAAGCAGCAATTTGAGTTCACCATCTTCGTAACCGAAAATTGAACAGTCGACTGCAATATAATGTCTTGGGTGCTGTTTGTACATTTCACTAAGCATAAGAATAAGACTCGCTTGTTTCACTATTGTTTGGTTAATTGATGCAAATTTATAAAAGTATTAATTACTTGTATTCATTTTATTAAAAAAATAATCGTCTTACGGATTTATTTTGGTTTGGCAGATAAAATGTGCTTTTTTGAAAAAAATTTCATCATAAATAATTTCAAACCATTCAACTTTTTAATTGTTTATTTGTAACTTTGAGAATAGTATTAACAATTTAAAATCTTGCATTATGAGCACAGGAAAAGTTTTATTAGGTCTTTTGGCAGGCGTTGCTACCGGAGCCTTATTGGGAATTCTTTTCGCACCTGAAAAAGGATGTGAAACAAGAAAGAAAATTGCAAAAAAAGGAAAAGATTATGCCGATGATCTTACCCACAAAATGAACGATTTTGTAGAGGAGATGACTGAAAAGTTTGAAGCCGTTGTTAAGAAAGCCAAAGATTCGGCAACAAGCGAGACTAAAAATGCCAACAGTGGTCTTTAACGATTGCCTGGCAAAATTGAATTTTGTAGCTAAATATAAATCCTGTGGTATAATATGGAAGATATGACAACTCCTGTCGAAGATTTGCTTGAGCGCGCTCAAGTCTACACCAAAACCAGTCTTCAGCTATTTAAATTAAAAGCTACCGACAAATTGGCTGAAATTATTTCAAACTTAGCTTCTGGTTTTGTCATTGTGGTTATCCTTGCCCTGTTCTTCGTAAATCTAAATATTGCAATTGCTTTACTTCTCGGCGATTTATTTGGCAAAGCATGGCTCGGATTTATTTCGGTTTCAGGATTATACGCTTGCATCGGACTTATTGTTTACTTGCATCGAAATCAATGGATAAAGAAACCCGTAAGTAATTCTATTATTGAAGAATTGCTCATGGATGAGAATTTAAAAGATGATCAATTACCAGATTAATGTTAATACTGGCACCTCTGGTCAATTATCAATACAGAAGAACTTTACTAATTTACAGATTAACAATGTGATTACTCATTCATGCAGAAAATAACAGCAGCCGAAGCGCTTAAAAAGTCAATTTCCGTGCTTGAGCGCAGGCAAATGGAAGAAGGTATTTTACTTAGGGATCAGTTCAAGGTTACCTTCGATAGTCTGAAACCTGTAAATGTATTACGAAAGATGATTGGTGAATTTGCAGCACCATCTGATTTAAAAGACAATCTGATTCAGACAGTCACTGGTTTAGTGTCAGGTTATGTTTCGCGTAAAATGCTGGTTAGGTCATCGAAAAATCCACTATTACGTCTTGCAGGAATTTTTGTGCAATACGGAGTAACAAATTTTGTTTCCAGGAATTCAGACACAATCAAAGCATTAGGTTTGTATTATATTAATAAATTAACAGACAGAACAAGGAATGATTGAAGGGAAATTACAATTTTGGTTTCCCTTTAATCGTTTAAATCATATAATCTACTCTTTAATACTGTATTTTAAATCAGTAGGTTTTCTTTATAACTAATATTGTTAAAATAATTTATTCTGATTAATCCGTTTTTTGCAAATTTCAGAAACATTTCTCTTAACGAATTGTTTCTATTGATACATAATATTTCATTAAAAATTAATATAAAGATGAAAGAAAGTTCAGTAAAAGTAACATTCGCAGGCAATCCTTTAACATTGCTTGGTAATGAGATTAAAGTTGGTGATAAAGCGCCTGATTTTACGGCTGTTGGTGCAGGCCTGGTTCCTGTCAAATTATCTGATTTTGCCGGAAAAACAGTTATAATAGCTGTATACCCTTCGGTTGACACCAGTGTTTGTGCAGCCCAAAACAGAAGATTTAACGCAGAAGTGAATCAGCTGAAAAATACAGTTGTACTATCAATATCCTGCGATCTTCCATTTGCCCAGAGCCGATTTTGTGCAGCAGAAGGGTTGGAAAACATTAAGACAATATCAGACCATAAAGACCTCGATTTTGGAGAAAAATATGGTTTTGTAATAAAGGAATTGCGTTTACTCGCCCGTGGAACGGTAGTTATCGATAAATCAGGAATAGTAAGGTATGTCGAACACGTCCCTGAAGTAACGAATGAGCCGAATTATGAGGCGTCACTTGCTTTAGTAAATTCGCTTTAACAAAAAAATCAGATCCAAATCAAAAGAGATAGCTGTCAGGTATCTCTTTTTTTTTATTCTGCCTTCAGTTCTTCAGTGTATCCTACGAAATTCACTTTTTTAGTAAGACAAAAATCACAACTTTCTTTTACATCAATATCGTTGTAAATATTTCCACAGATGGGACATACATACCACTCAAAAGATAAGCCATTCTCATTCCCTTTTACAATTAAAGATTGCACCTCCCGGTAATAGTTTAAATGCTTTTTTTCGCCATCCCATGCCCATGTAAATGATTTGGCAGCTTCCGGAGCTTTCTCAATTTCTGCGTTTTTAATAAAACCCGGATACATGGTCTGCATTTCGTAAGTTTCGCCATTGATGGCTGTCTGAAGATTTTCGACAGTTGTTTTAATCGTATAACTACCAATTTCTGCATTCACGACACTATTTCCGTATTTTTCAAGAACTTTTCCATGATTAAAAGCGTGGATTTTTTCAGATTTGGACGTCGCCTCAAATAATTTAGCAATTGTATCATACCCTTCTTCCATTGCTGCCTGAGCAAATTTGGCATACTTTTCAGATGCGGTCGATTCGCTGTTAAACGCTGTCTTCAAGTCCTCAATCGATTTCACGGGTTTTGATGAATTGCACTGCGCGAAAACTCCAACAGTGACAATTAATAAGATAAATCGGAAAATTATTTTCATATATAAAATTGATAATTAGATACAACAGAAATATTGACAATGTTAAAAGCAAGAAAATTTTAAATCAACCTCCATTTTCAGAGGTAAGCAACGGATTTTCGTAATTAAGCTTTTGATCAGTTTCAAAATCATATAGCGTTAAAATACGCAAATTATAATAGGCAAGCCAGTAAGTAGCAAGGGAACCAATATAATCGCGTTTGGCAGTTTCACGTTCCGAAAGGGCAATATTAAGATCAGTAATGCTAATCTCACCATTTTGAAACCTTTTCAATGCAATTCTATACCCATTTTCGGCAACACGATCGGCTTCCTTGGCTGTCTTCAACTGATCTTTTAACAGACCAAACTGTTCCACCTGAACGATAACACTTCTATCAAAATCTTCTTTGGCTTTTTGTACATCAAATTGAGCCAGATCCCGCTGTGCTTCGGCCATCTTCACTGTAGAAGCTGCACGTCCCCAGTCTAATAAAGGAACGCTCATAGTCAATTGCAGAACTTGCGATTTTAGTGGATCCTGGTAGATTCCAGGAAGTGATTCACCACTATTCGATAGTCCATAACTACCAGATAAAGTCGCACTTAACCCTGTTCCCCGCTTCGCCTGAGTCAAAGCCCTGTCTGCATCAATCAATCGCCGTTCAAAATTAACTGGTTCGGGACGATTGACTTTTGCCTCTTCAAGTGCTTTTTTTGAATCGATATCGAATAACGTAATATTTAATGGCATTTGCAACTCTATTTCCTGATATTGATCAAGGCCGATATACGATTTAAGTTCAAAATCGGAGTTTTTAAGTTGCATTTCCGCCGAGTTTAACGCCTTTTGAGCGTTCAGAACAGATAGTTCAATCCTGGAGAAATCGTTTTCAGAAATTTGACCAAGTCTTTGCTTGGTTTGTGCAATGCGTAAATTGTCGTTACTGTTTTTTAATGCGCTTTCAGCAAGTTTAAAATCAGTCTGAATTCGTAGGTAATTGAAAAAACGGGCCGTAGCCGTGTAGGCAATTTCTTCAATCGATTGTATAAAATTCTTTTGCGATTCATTATAAATCAAGGGCTCTGTTTTTTTTGACCATTTCATCCAGTTATAGGCAAAAATTGGCTGGTTAAAGCCAAAAGAGATCGGATTTCCTGAGAAAGTTGTCTGCTTTTTATAATTGTCCTGAACCCTGCTGGCTGATGTAGAAGCATAAATAGATGTACCTGTCAGAGGGATGGACTGATTAAGACTTAGGTTAGCAGATGTGATCAGATTTGAGACAGCTTTAAACTCAATACTTCCATCCGGTTGAGTTACTGGCACAGTTGATTGGTTGTAACTGGGTAATGTTCCAGACATAACAAGATTAGGAAGAAATGTTTTCCGAAAGTTTTTCCACCGCCAGAAATAATTGACATTCGTGTTCTGAACGTACTTCACGGCTGAAGATTGCGCAATTGATAAGTCGACAACATTCTGAAGACTCAGATTCATTTTTATTTTTGAAGCTTCACCAGCTATTTTCTCCTGAGCCTTCAAAATATTGACAAAAAAGCAGAGAAGGAAAATGTTTAAAATACTTATATATAGCTTTTTGCTCATTTACTTAATTGTTTATTACAACACTACTGGAATTGTGGAACGCCGACATTCCATGTTTTGGAATTATCACCGTTTCTCCAGCCTCGAGCCCTGACAACACTTGAATGTAGTCTGGATTTTTGATGCCTGTTATTATTTCACGACGAATAGCTTCCCCATTTTTTAAAACATACAAAGCATTGGGAATCTCTTTATCAAAAAGGTTTAAATTTTTTATCCGTAGGGTATTCGCTGCTTCATTTCCAACAACCCACAATACTACATTTTGATTAGAAATAAGCTTTGGATTATTTCCTTCTTCGAGATGGACGTTGAACTGGATTTTGTTATTTTCAATCATAGGCGTCACATTTCCAATTCTTCCGGCTAGTCTTTCAGAATCGATAACAACATAAACCTTTTCACCAGTTCTAATATAATCAGCAAGCTTATCATCTACTGATCCTGCGATCTTAAAAGTCGAAAGATCAGACATTCTGATCAATATGTTATCCTTTTCAACCTTCTCCCCCACTTTGTTCGAAATTGATAGAATAATTCCATTTGAAGGAGCTGTCAACCGCATCTTGCCTAACGTATTGATTTTATCAGCTAATTCTTTCTCTTGAATTTTAATGCCAAGGTTTAATCCCTGTTCCTCCGCTTTTAATTGCTTCAAGCGAATTGAATTTTTTTGTTTCAGCATCACCAGGTCTTTTTCAGCAAGAGCAATCTCCTGCTTTGTCTTTACGATTTTCGCAGGCGAGATCCCACCGACCTCCAATAGTTGCTCTTCATCTGAAAGCTGCGATTTTAGTGAGGTAATATTCAATTTTTTTACTTCCTCGCTATAATTTAAATCAACATTGGTACTAAATTCGTTCAGCTTATTCTTTTCTAATGTATTGCGCTTTAATTCAAGCTGATCATTTAGTTTATCAATTTCTTCTTTGATCATTTCATCTTCCATTAGGAGAATAACATCCCCTTTAAGAACACGGGCA
>Ga0302296_1001353_pt1 | contig 17803 bp, 14 predicted proteins | sample III_Fen_N3_1_FD_194546 | JGI IMG/M metagenome (GOLD analysis project Ga0302296, IMG submission 194546) | Peat permafrost microbial communities from Stordalen Mire near Abisko, Sweden - III_Fen_N3_1 | ecosystem: Environmental > Terrestrial > Soil > Wetlands > Permafrost | place: Sweden: Abisko...
GACCAGCATTTTAGAAATATAAAAATAGAGTTTATCAACACCAATAAAATGACCGATTTTCAAATACATGAATTTGTGCTGAATTATTATAAGGAGTGAGGAGTAAGCAGTAAGCAGTAAGCAGTGAACAGTAAGCAGTAAGCAGTAAGCAGTGAGGAATGAGGAGTGAGGAGTAAGCAGTGAACAATGAACAGTGAACATTGAGCAGTAAGGAGTGAGCAGTAACTAATTCCTATTTACCCGTCTACTTGTTAACTTGTCTACTCGTTTACTATTTTTCTCGTAACTAACCCCTCGTAACTAAAAAAAATATCCAAATGAAAATAATAGGATTTCTCATAATGATTTTTGGCTTAGTGTTCACAATCTATACCGCCATCAGTTTTTTCACTCAGGAAAGAATTTTAAAAGTAGGGACGGTGGAATTAACCCACAGCCAACCACAGTACTTTAGTTGGATTCCATTTATAGGTCTTGCTGTAATGGTTTTCGGTGTGTATTTAATATTGCAGGCCAGAAAAAAAGAATAATACTTCTATCTTTTATACCGGATTAATTTTAAATACTGTACGTTTGTTCTCAAAAAAATCAGTTCATGACACACGAAGATTTTGAAGTAAAAGTACTGGGAAGAACAACTATAAAGTCTCCCTTAAAGCCAACTTTCCATCCTGATGGGCAGTCATTCAGGTTTATAGAGAACGACCGGGTTTTGTTAGACTCATCAGTTGAGCAGTTCAAGAAATATATAAACACCGGTTTAATACCTGTTTCAGCAGAAAAAGCAGGCCCTCACAAGCTTCTTTACTTCGATCCAAAACACACTAAAGTAGCCATTGTAACTTGCGGAGGTTTATGCCCGGGAATAAACAATGTTATCCGGAGTGTGGTAAACCAACTTTATTACCGGTATAAAGTCAATAATGTTATTGGTATTCAGTATGGATTCGAAGGCTTTATTCGTAAATACAATCACCCAATCATTGAACTTACCCCTGAAAGCGTTGATGCAATTCATCTTTTTGGTGGAACTATTCTTGGTTCGTCGAGGGGTAATCAGCCTATAAATGAAATTGTGGACAGACTTTGCGAATTGGAAGTGAATATCCTGTTTTGCATTGGAGGCGATGGAACGTTACGTGGAGCTCATGTCATTCACGAAGAGATAGCCCGCCGTAACCTGAATATCTCCATTGCCGGAATTCCAAAGACCATTGATAATGATATAAACATGATTGATAAATCATTTGGATTCGAAACAGCTTTTAGTATCGCCAACAGAATTATCCTTGACGCACACAATGAAGCCCGTGGTGTTTACAATGGAATAGCCATTTTAAAGCTTATGGGTCGTAATTCAGGATTTATTGCAGCTTATGCTGCGCTATCAATTCAGGAAACCAACTTTGTACTCATCCCGGAAATGAATTTCGATTTAGAGGGTCCGAAAGGATTTCTACAGGCATTGCGCAACCGCATCGAGAATAGACACCATGCGCTTATTGTTGTAGCTGAAGGAGCCGGACAACATTTTTTTGAAGGTGAAAACTTAGAGAGAGATGCTTCAGGGAATATTAAAAATAAAGACATAGGTCTCTATTTAAAAGAGAAAATCAGTGCAGATTTTCAATCAAGAGATATTCCGGTTACCATCAAATACATCGACCCGAGTTATATAATCCGAAGTGCACCGGCCAATGCTAACGACAGTAAGTTTTGCGCACTGCTTGGTCAAAATGCAGTTCATGCCGCCATGGCGGGTAAAACTGACTTTGTAGTAGGACACTGGAATCACATATTCACATTGTTGCCCATTCCAATAGCTGTTTCGGAACAAAAGAAGATTAGCAGTAGCGATGAATTGTGGTGGAATGTGCTGGAAGCCACAGGACAACCTGTGTCGATGAAAAATTATTGACAATATTTGAATATCAAACTGTTATTCAAAAAGTTCTGTGGAGTATTTTTGTTATGAACCAAAAATAAAAGAAACTCATTACTAAAATGAGATTACGTGGGGTTTAATGATTTATTTATCATACATTTGTTTATCTTTAAAAACATTTTTTCAAAGCGTATAATTTAGTTTAAACAATCAAAATATCCTCACGTGAAACCTCCAAAAACAGAATTAATAGCTACTTCGAATGTGAATTCTTCCGATTCAAATACCGGTAAGTTTCCAATCGTATGTATTGGTGCTTCGGCAGGTGGTTTGGATGCTTTTGAACAGTTTTTGGGCAATGTGCCTGAAAACAGCGGAATGGCGTATATTATTATTCAACATCTTGATCCTACACAGCAAGGTATGTTGCCTGAACTCCTTCAGCGAATTAGCAGGATGCCTGTTTCTCAGGTGAAAGATAATATGACGGTGAAACCAAATAACGTGTATGTGATTCCGCCCAATAAGAGCATGTCGATTCTAAAGGGTGTTCTTTATCTATTCAATCCCGTTGAAACAAGAGGACTTCGGTTACCTATCGATTTTTTCTTACTTTCACTTGCCGAAGATCAAAAAGAATACGGTGTGGCTGTTATACTTTCGGGTATGGGATCCGATGGTAGTGCGGGAGTTCGTGCATTGAAAGATAAAAATGGAATTGTAGCGGTGCAGGAACCCTCAGATGCAAAATACGACAGCATGCCCCGCAATGCTATGGATAGTGCATCAGTGGATATTCTGGCTCCGGCTAATGAGTTACCTGTAAAAATACTCGGATACTTAAAACACACACATATAGTGGCATCGGATACAGACATTGAAATAAAAGACCAAAGTGCATTGGATAAGATTATTATTATTCTGCGTGCACAAACCGGAAACGATTTTACATTGTATAAAAAAAATACAATTTATCGTCGGATTGAACGCCGGATGGACGTTCATAAAATAGATAAAATAGCTTCGTATGTGGGTTTTCTTCATGAAAATCCCAAGGAGGTAGATATCCTGTTTAAAGAATTACTGATTGGTGTAACCAATTTCTTTCGCGATCCGGAAGTGTGGAAAATGCTGGGAGAAACCGTTCTTCCTGATATTATCAAAAAGAAACCTGAAGGTACCGTATTACGGGCCTGGGTGGCCGGTTGTTCTACCGGCGAAGAAGCTTATTCGCTTGCTATTGTATTTAAGGAGGCGCTTGAGAAGAATAATCCGCATGGAGGTATTTCCATTCAGATATTTGCTACCGATCTGGATAACGAAGCAATAGAAACGGCTCGCAAAGGGCTTTTTTCCGATAAGATAACGAGTGATGTATCCCCTAAACGACTCGAGCGCTTTTTCCATGCCACCGAAGATGGCTATCGGGTAAATAATGAAATTCGTGAAATGGTCGTGTTTGCAAAACACAATATTATTCTGCATCCGCCTTTTACGAAACTGGATATTCTTACTTGCCGCAATCTGCTCATTTATATGGATGCAGAGTTGCAAAAAAAACTATTAGGTTTATTTTACTATAGCATCAATCCCAAAGGATATATGGTACTCGGGAGTGCCGAAACACTTGGATCCCAAAGCCATTTCTTTGATGCGCTGGATAATAAACTGAAAATTTACCAACGAACAGTTACCAGTCAGGCACCTGAATTGTTTGATTTTCCATCTTCGTTTTCACGAACCAAATCAGCCAACACTGAGCCTCTGATTCCGGTTAAAGCCACTTCGAATATTCAAATTCTGGCAGATCAACTGTTGTTACAGTATTTTTCTCCGCCCGGAGTGTTGGTCAATGACAAAGGCGATATTATTTACATCAGTGGACGTACCGGAAAATACCTGGAACCTGCTGTAGGCAAAGCCAACATGAACATTTTTGCCATGTTGCGCGATGGTTTGCAAAATGAATTTCCGTCTGCATTCCGTCAGGTAATCATAAAGAAGGAACCCGTAATCCTGAACAATATTAAGATAGGAACAAATGGTGGAACACAATATATAAACGTCACCATTCAGTGGATAGAAAAACCAGAAGCCTTACACGGTATGGTGATGATTGTTTTCAGAGATATTCCCAAAACGACAGCTAATCACGTGTTAGGGAAAAAGGATGAAAAATCTCCTAATACTCTCAAACAATTTGAGTTGGAAAAAGAATTGCAACATGTTCGAGAACAGATGCAAAGTACGTTGGAAGAGATGCAGACTTCGCAGGAAGAGCTGAAATCGACCAATGAAGAGTTGCAATCAACCAACGAGGAACTACAATCAACCAACGAAGAGTTGACCACTTCGAAAGAAGAAATGCAAAGTCTGAACGAAGAACTGCAAACGGTGAATGCAGAGTTACTATCGAAAGTAGATGACTTTTCACGGGTAAATAACGATATGAAAAACCTGCTGAATAGTACTGATATTGCTACTTTGTTTCTGGATAAGGACCTGAACATTCGTCGGTATACCAATCAGGCAACTAAAATTTTCAAACTGATAAAAAGTGATATCGGTCGTCCCTTTACCGATCAGGTTTCCGATTTGGAATATCCCGAATTGGCTAACGATGCTCTTGAAGTATTGCGTACACTGGTATTTATTCAAAAGCAAATTACAACTTCCGATGGACGCTGGTTCTCCACGCGCATCATGCCTTACCGCACTTTCGACGATCGGATTGACGGACTGGTGATTACTTTTTTCAATATATCCGATCATAAGCAATTGGAAGTGGAACTGAATGAAACACGGCAAATACATAGTTTACTTTTAAACAAATCGACCGATATAATCCTTAAATTATCAATTGACTGGAGTATAATGGAATGCAATGCCGAAGCTGAAAAATTCTTTGGAAGAAAACGTAAAGAGGTGCTGAATCAAAACTATTTTCAGTTACTTGTTCCTGAGTCCAATCAAAAGAAAACTGAAAAAGAACTGACTAAACTATTGAAAAACGGAGAAGACACTAACTATACGATGCTGATGCTGGCAGCCAGCAATCAACAAATAAAAGTAGAATGGTCGGTAAATATATTAATGAACAGTCTGAATACCCCGACTGGTATGATTATTATCGCTAAAAATACAACCAAATTATGAATAAGCCAGAATATTATACAGATGCGCAATTACTCAGGATTAAAGCTGAGGAAAAACTAAAGAATAAACAAAAAAACAAGGTCACTGATGATACAGTGCATGATGCTCAAAAACTTCTGCACGAGTTGCAGGTACACCAGATAGAACTGGAAATGCAGAATGAAGAACTGCGTGAAGCAACTGAAGCAGCTCAGGTGGCATTGAAAAAATATACTATGCTGTATGATTTAGCTCCTATGGGCTATTTTACGCTAGATCAGTATGGTGCTATTCTTGAACTGAATTTTACCGGTGCCGAAATGTTGGGAGACAGACGTTTTAGTTTGGTAAACAGTAACTTTAAGTTATATGTAGCCGATGAATCAAAGTTGGTTTTCAATGAGTTCTTCAGCCGGGTTTTCGATGAAACCTCGAAGGAATCGTGTGAAGTAAAGCTTGGATACGATAAAAATCCTTTGGGGTATTTTTATATGGAAGCGGTGTGTCTCGGTGATGAAAACAAGTGTCTTTTATCGCTGATTGACATTTCAAATCTTAAGAAATAGAGATTAAGTAAATGGAATAAATAATGTCGATAACTTTGAACCTTGTACTCGGCAAAGTCCCTCTTTGGGAGAGGGATTTAGGGAGAGGTCTAATTTAAAATGCGACACTATATTTGTCTTACTACTTAAAATCCTCGTTGCTCTAATTCTTTGAGCTTTTTTCTGCTGCTTTTTTGGCATCTTCTTTCTTCTGAGCTGCTTTCTTGGCTTTTCTGTCAAAATATCCTTTGAACAAGAAATTATGTTTGGCAGCTGTCATGTTTTCATCCAGACTTTTAGAACTCTTTTTCAGATTCAAAACGGTCTTATTCAGATTCTCGGCAAGTGTTTGATCCTGAATTAAACGACCGAGAGTTCCTTTGCCACTATTGATTTTTGTCATGATTTCTGCCAGTTGTTGTGTAATAACTTCTGCATTACCTGCTGTAACACGCAGACTGGCCATGATAGCATCAGTTTCTACCGGTTCGCTCGATTGCAATCGCTGACCTTCTTTGGCTAAAGGTGCTTCTGCACTTCCCTGAGAAATAGTGACGAGTTTATCTCCGATAACTCCTTCAGAACCAATTGCAATTCTACAATCTGATTTTATAAACTGCCGGACTTCTTCTTTTATCAGGAGATCTGTTCGTACTGTAGAATCGTTTATAATAACGATATTATCTACCGTTCCAACATTGATGCCCGAAAAGCGAACATTGTTTCCGATTTGCAATCCACCTACATTGTGAAAAGTGGATGTGAGTTTAAATACAGGATTAAACAGGTTCTTTTGTTTTCCGATAATAAATACGGCAATAACAAATAAGGCTAAGCCTCCTGCTACAAAAAGCCCTAAGCGAATTTTAAATTTCTGAGTATGCGTGTCCATAATTTGGTTGATTAGTTGAATGGTTTATTGGTTAATTAGTTAATTGGTCAATTGGTTGATTTAAAATAATGAGTTAATTAAAATTGACTGCTTGTAAACCAATCAACCTATTTACTAAATCAACCAAACAACTTACTGTTATATGAAGAATGCCTTAATAACCTTATCCGTTGACTTTTCAAATTCTGCTATGTTGCCTTCGGCATACACTTCACCGTCTTGTAACATAATAAGCCGGTTGGCAGTGATACGGGCACATTCAATATCGTGTGTGATAATGATTGAAGAGGCTTTATATTTTTTCTGAATATCATTGATAAGTAAACTTATCTCTTTGGATGTTACCGGATCAAGTCCTGTTGTAGGTTCATCATAAAGAATTATACCGGGATCCACCACTATCGTTCTGGCCAGACTAATACGCTTTCGCATACCGCCTGATAATTGGGATGGCATTTTATTCAACGCATCGGCTAATCCTACATTCTCCAGTACTTCTTTTATTTTTGCATCAATTTCGTTTTGTTTAAGATGAGTTTTTATTCTTCGTAATGGAAATTCCAGGTTTTCTTTCACCGTCATAGAATCATACAAAGCTCCACTCTGAAAGAGAAAACCTATTTTCTGACGAACCTCATCAAGGTCTTTCATATTTAAAGAAGTTACATCCTGACCAAAGACTTTAATGCTTCCGCTATCCGACCGTAACAACCCGACAATGCATTTAATCAGCACCGACTTTCCGCTGCCCGATTTACCCAACACCACCAGGTTTTCACCATCGTAAAGCTTCAACGAAAAGTTTTTTAGAACTTCCTGTGTTCCGAATGATTTGCATAAGTCGGTTATTTCAATTACAGCTTCTTTGGCTGCTGATTTTGACGATTTTACCAGCAATAATTCTGTTTCCTCTGTTTTCATACCGGTAACATATCAGTTATTTGTACAGCAATCATATCCACTATCAATATCAGTAACGAAGCCAATACCACAGCCGAATTTGCAGCTTTTCCCACACTCTCTGTTCCACGTCCGGCGTTGTACCCTTTGTAGCAACCTACCATTCCTATAACGGCTCCGAAGAAAAATGATTTTACCACGGCGGGTAACAAATCATTAAATCCAATATGACTAAATGCTTGTGAGAAAAACAGTACCAGTGAAACATCGCCCTTTATATTAGCACCAAACCAACTGCCAATAATTCCAAGTCCATCGGCATAAAGAATTAAAAGCGGAATCATAAATGTGGCAGCCCATACTCTGGTAACAACTAAAAATCGCATGGGATGCGTGGAAGATACTTCCATAGCTTCAATCTGTTCGGTTACTTTCATGCTTCCCAGTTCGGCACCCATGCCCGATGCTACTTTTCCTGCACAGATGAGTGCTGTGATAACCGGTCCCATTTCCCTGATCAACGAAACTGCCACCATACCGGGTAGCAAAGTATCAGCACCAAAGCGTACAAGAGCCGGACGCGACTGAATAGTGAGCACAAAACCCATTATGAAACCTGTGACAGATATAAGTGGTAAAGACTTGTAGCCGATAGCAAAACATTGGCGAAAAAACTCCTTTATTTCCAGTTTGCGCGAGAAAGTTTCTTTCATAAAATGATGTATAAAAAGAAGAACATCGGCAAAATCAGTCAGGAAGTTGTTTGCAATAGCTGTTTTTGCTATGGTGCTTTCGCTTAACTTCATCGTGTGATGCAACGCCAGTTGTCGGGCTTTTGAAACAGGTATGTTTATTTTCATGTGTAAATAATTGTTTTTAAAGGTCACATAGCTTGTCCCGATTTATCGGGGAGAACTCGCAATAAACAGGGTCTTTGGTTTGAATGCCTGTTTAAATACTCGTTTCATATCAGCTTAAAATTAGTGATGCAAATTTAGATGGTTACACAATCCTTCGTGTTACATAATTCTGAAAACAAATTGTAAAATTCACACATTGTATCCTGGTAGTTTGGAGACATGTATCGAACAATATCTACAGGATGGATGTGCTTGCTTTAGAATGTGTGAATTATGAAACTTTATTTTGTAATTATGTAATAAAACACAATCAGAAACTATCATCTTTGTGCAATATTAATGACAAATCAGATGAGAAAGTGTGGTGTTTATTATATGCTTCTTGAATTGGTAATATCCAGTATCATAGCCCTCTTACTTTTTGCTCCCGGCGAAGTGAAATTTATGAACAAACTGGTTGTGACAATTCATAAAGCATCTCATTTCAATTGGACGCCATTATTCAGCATTCTCTTTATGGCTCTCACTGAGTTAGTTTTATGGGAAGTTAAGTACAACAATAATTTTATAGAATTTAAAACCAGACTAAAGAACAAGTGCGCTTTAAGACTTTCCTGTTTTGACGTAACAATTAAACAACAAACATATAGATTTTTGAATAATCACAATTTGTATATCCATAGAACTTTATAGATAGATAATCGTCGGACATTACGTGCAATAGGGCTTTCAATGTTCTTTTTATTTAAAAGATATATTTTTACTTACAAAATGTGTGAATTATGTAACTAATTTTCAAAGTTTTGTAATGGTTTAGGATATAAAGTAGCGTATCTTTACCCACGTATCTTTTAAAACAATCTATTTTGAAATTATATATCAAATATATGGTGAGCACCCGCTGTAAAATGGCGGTAAAAGAAGAACTGAAAAAACTGGGACTCCATTTTATTGTAGTGGAACTCGGCGAAGTGGAGGTGATGGAAAATCTTTCGATGGATCAACGTGAAGCACTGAAAGCCGGATTAATGGCTGCCGGACTAGAACTTATGGATGACAAACGGGCTGTATTGATTGGAAAAATTAAGAATGCTATTATCGAGATGGTGCATTATGCCGATGAGCCTATCAAAGTGAATTTTTCCGATTATCTGAGCGAAAAACTAAATCATGATTATACCTATCTGGCTAATCTGTTCTCGGAAGTGCAGGGAACAACCATCGAACATTTTATTATTGATCATAAAGTAGAGCGAATTAAAGAATTAATTATCTACGATGAACTAAACATAACGGAAATAGCCTGGAAGATGAACTACAGCAGTGTGGCTCATCTTTCCAATCAGTTTAAAAAAGTGACCGGATTATCACCTTCACATTTCAAACAGTTGAAAGTAAAAAAAAGAAATCAGATAGAAGATATTTGACAATGAACAGTTATCAGTTATAGATAAGAATAAAAAATGGAAAGAACTAAGACACATGAATCGCAATATGCCAGTAGCCTGATAGAAGCCAGTCTTGATCCGCTGATAACCATTGACATCAATGGGAAAATAACAGATGTGAATCAGGCAAAAGTAACTATTACGGGTGTGGAACGCGAAAAACTGATTGGTACCAATTTCTTTGACTATTTTACTGATACTGAAAAAGCTAAAGGGGTTTATCAGCAAGTTTTTGCCAATGAATCTGTAAAGGATTATCCATTGACATTTAGCAGTAAAAACAAGAAATTAACTGATGTGCTTTTTAATGGTTCGGTTTATAAAGATTTAAGCGGCAATATACTTGGAGCAGTATTGGTAGCAAGAGATATTGAGGAACAAAAATGGGCTATTGAATTGCGAAATGCCAATAAAGAACTGGCTTTTCAGAATATCGAAAAAGAAAAACGCGAAGCCGAACTGATTATTGCCAATAAAGAACTGGTTTTCCAGAATCACGAGAAAGAAAAGCGCGCCAATGAATTGATTATAGCTAACAAAGAACTGGCTTTTCAGAATGATGAGAAAGAGAAACGCGCTGCCGAATTGATTATTGCTAATAATGAATTGGTGTTTCAGAATAATGAAAAAGAAAAACGTGCAGCTGAGCTGATTCTGGCAAACAAAGAGCTGGTTTTTCAAAATGAAGAAAAGGAAAAACGCGCAGCCGAATTAAAAATAGCCGATAAAGAATTGGTTTTTCAAACAGAAGAAAAAGAAAAACGCGCAGCCGAATTAAAAATCGCAGATAAAGAACTCGTTTATCAAACGGGAGAGAAGAAGAAGCGTGCAGCCGAATTAAAAATAGCTGATAAAGAGTTAGCTTTTCAAACAGAAGAAAAAGAAAAACGCGCAGCCGAGTTGAAAATAGCTGATAAAGAGTTAGTTTTTCAAACAGAAGAAAAAGAAAAACGTGCTGCAGAGTTGGTCATAGCAGACAAAGAGTTGGTGTTTCAAACCGAAGAAAAAGAAAGACGCGAAACTGCAACTAAAGAACTTGAGGCTTTCAGCTATTCTTTGAAGTTAGCTTCGCAATACTCGTTGAGTCTTATTGAGGCCAGTCTGGATCCTTTGATAACCATTAATATTGAAGGAAAAATAACGGATATGAATGAAGCCCTGGTAAATATAACCGGACTGACACGCGAACAATTAACCGGCACTGATTTTTTCGATTATTTTACCGAACCTCAGATGGCTCGTGAAGTGTATCAGGAAGTGTTTGCCAATGGTTCGGTTGCCGATTCACCACTTACGCTTCGTCATAAGGATGGAAAACTGACTGATGTGCTTTTTAATGGCTCGGTTTACAAAGATGGAAATGAAAATGTATTGGGTGTGGTGATTGTAGCCCGCGATGTTACTGCTCAAAAATTGGCTTCTGAATATGCCCGAAGTCTTATTGAAGCCAGTCTCGACCCTTTATTCACAATTAATCTGGAAGGAAAAATAACCGATTTAAATAATGCTTCGGTAAAGATTGCAGGTCTGAGCCGTGAGGATATGATTGGTACTGATTTCTTTGACTATTTCACCGAATCCGAAAAGGCAAAAGAGGTTTATCTGGATGTGTTTGCCAATGGTTTTGTAACTGATTTTCCGTTGACCATCCGCGATGGAAAGTTTACTGATGTTTTATTCAACGGTTCGGTTTATAAAGACGACCGGGGAAATGTGCAGGGAGTGGTAGTAGTTGCACGTGATATTACCGATCAGAAGAAAATTGAAACACAATTAAACGAAGCCATCGTGTTTGCTGAAATGGCTACGGAAATTGCCGAAATTGCAAAACGAAAAGCCGAAACTTCAACCATGATAGCTGAAACAGCCGTAAAGGCCAAACAGCAATTTTTGTCCAATATGAGTCATGAAATTCGTACACCAATGAATGCCATTATCGGGTTTACAAAGGTGTTACTCAAATCGGAACTGACAGCTAAGCAAAAAGAATACCTCTCGGCCATCAAAATGAGTGGGGATGCTTTGATTGTACTTATTAATGATATACTTGATTTGGCTAAAGTTGATGCAGGTAAAATGGTGTTTGAAAAAATTCCTTTTAAAATAGAATTATCCATTTCTGCCATGCTTCATTTGTTTGAAACTAAAATTCTGGAAAAAAACCTGAAACTGGTAGTTGATTACGATAAAACCATTCCTGAAGCATTGGTGGGCGATCCGGTTCGACTGCATCAGATTATTTTGAATTTGGTGAGCAATGCCGTAAAGTTTACAGCAAAAGGGAAAATTTACGTGAGTGTCCGTTTGTTGTCCAATAATGACGATAATGCCAGCGTTCAATTTTCCATAAAAGATACCGGGATTGGCATTTCAGAGGAAAAAATCGGAAAAATTTTCGAGAACTTCCAACAGGCTTCCAGTGGTACTTCCCGTTTGTATGGTGGCACCGGACTGGGACTTGCTATCGTAAAGCAATTGGTGGAAGCGCAAGGTGGAACCATACAGGTAACGAGTAAACTCAATGAAGGCTCAACGTTTAGCTTTATCCTGAATTTTCAGAAGACAAACGAAGCAGTGACCGATGATATTATTATCGAACAGTTAGATGAAGAAATTAAAGATATAAAAGTGCTTGTAGTGGAAGATATTCCGCTCAATCAACTATTGATGAAAACGCTGTTGGACGATTTTGGGTTTGAACGTGATATTGCCGATAACGGAAAAATAGCCATAGAAAAAATGAAAACCAAAGACTATGATGTAATTCTGATGGATTTGCAAATGCCTGAAATGAACGGTTTTGAAGCCACGGATTATATACGGAACACCATGCATTCGGATATTCCCATTATTGCTCTGACTGCGGATGTTACTACGGTAGATTTGGCCAAATGTAAGTACGTGGGAATGAATGATTATATAGCTAAGCCGGTGGACGAGCGAATACTTTATTCTAAAATAATAGGACTTGTTAAAAAAGCAGCAGCTATAGAAAACACTGAAAACGAAATGGAAGTAGTGACTGATATAAAAGTAGTCAGCGATACAAAAGTAATCCGCTGTACCAACCTGGGATATCTGAATATCAGAACCAAATCAAACCCCACATTGATGATGGAAATGATTTCGCTGTATCTGGAACAAACGCCACCGCTTATCAGCGCTATGAAAAAGAGTTTGGAGGAAAAAGACTGGAATGGATTACATTCCGCGGTACATAAAATGATACCTTCGTTTGCCATAGTAGGCATTAATGTCGATTTTGAAAATATGGCAAGAAAAGTACAGGATTATGCCGGAACAATGCAACAATCGGAACTTATACAAGATATGGTTTTACAGCTTGGAAATATTTGTAATCAGGCTTGCCAGGAATTAGAAGAAGAATATAATATTATTAAAAATAAAAACTGATGAAAAACGAAAAAATAAAACTTTTTTTGGTTGATGATGATGTCTTCTTCCTGAAATCACTTGAAATTGATTTTTTGCAACGAGCTGATTTTAGTATTGAAACCTATGCTACCGGCGAACTTTGTCTGGAAAATCTATCGCACAATCCTGATATCATTGTGCTTGATTATTATCTGGATAGTATTGACAAAACGGCTATGAATGGAATTAAAACGTTGGATAAGATTAAAACCAACCATCCCGATATTCCGGTGGTGATGTTATCGTCGCAGGATAAAATTGAAGTAGCCATTGAATGTATGCATCATGCTGCCTTCGATTACGTGGTAAAAAGCGAAACAGCTTTTATGCGCCTGCAGAAAATTATTACTACCATTTTTAAATACAAAAAAATGGAAAAAGAATTAAGTTGGTATATGGAGAGGATGTAATTTAGTTGACAGTGTCAATAATTCAGAGCATTGTTTGTTGTTTGATGAACAATGCTCTTTTATGTGTTAAGATATTTGTTTTCAAGACCCTTACTTTTTAAAAGATCGTTGATTTCTTTTTTTAATTCCACCATTTTTAGTTCTCTACCAATAAAGTAATTATTTAAATCCTCCAAACGCTTTACTTTGTTTTCAATAGATATAAGCTCAGTGGTATCAATTACTGCAATAAGGCATTGTTTACTATTTTTGGTGCAGATACCTGTAAGTAATACATGTTTAATTATATTATCACCTACATTCAAGCTTACCATACAAGTTTCATTTGTCTTTGTGAGAAATATCATTTCAAGAAATATGTTGAAAATTGGCTTGGTTTCATCAGTAACAAAAAATCCAAACAGGCTATAATTTAAATCCTTTGCATCTTTACAAAGTAACTCCGAACCACAATAGTTTACCTCAATAATCTCCCCTTTGTTTGTTAGTGTGAAATAACCAACCGGAGCTAAATTGTATAATTCTCTATATTTTTCTGCAACAACGAATGTAAGATTATTAGCTTTCAGCAGTTCATCGTTTTGCATTTCCAATTCTATCTGGTGAACTAATAACTCGTGATTTAAAACCAAAGAGTCTACTTTCATTAGCTTTGGCTTTGACTCCAGTTTTGCTAATTCTTCTTCAGCTTTTTGACGAAGAGCAGAAGTCACCGGTAACTTTTTCTTTTTCATGGATTCGATATCGTTTTTGTATAACATAATTTTACATGTAAATAACAAAAATATATGAATGCAATATCCTAAAAACTAATATATAAACACCACAAAGTTACTATAATAAATTACAACATCTGTTTTTTTTTTGAAAAAAACTTAAAAAAAATAAAATAAATCTTTCACGAAGCTGGGTTGTGGATTTAAACACAGAACTAATTAAGCCGAAAAGATTCTTCAAAATCAGTATCCGTCTGTTTATTAGTAGTTTAAATGTGTAAAGATCCTGACAAGAGAACCAATTTTACAATTTATTTCACCGAAACCTAATTTTGTCTCCAGGTGTGAACAAACACCCAGAGCTCATAGGTCAGCATGAGAATCCATCCTACCAGACAGGCCAATGCAATACCTTTCAGTCCGAAATAAGGTGCCATTAGGTAAGCGGCAATTACACGACCTACTATCTGTGTGAAAGTGGAGTTAAGAGTTATTTTCATTTTCCCCAAACCGCGGAAATACCCTTGAAGTATATTGGTTACTCCCGGAAGAAGATACAGAAAAGACATGATTTTCAGATACTGTACACCCGATTCTACGACCCTGGTACCCTCATTCCCGACAAATAGTGTAACGAACTGACGGGCGAATACAAAAATAAGTACTCCCATTATCAGACTGTAGATTACCTCCAATTTAAGTCCTGTGAAAAAACCTTTTCTGATACGGTATGCTCCACTATGGCTGCCTTTGTTCTGAGCCAGGAAACCTGTAGTGCCATGTGCAATATTCTGTTGTACAATCATCACGAAGTCATCAATCTTGCTTACCGCATTGAAAGCCGCAATAGCAAATATCCCCAGTGGATTGACGGCTCCCTGTACCAGCAGCTTACCAATGTGGAGAGTAATTTGCTGCATGGCCGCCACGGAGCTGTAATTCACCGTTTCGCGCAACAGCAAACGGTCAAAAACAAATTCGTGTCGTGCATATTTCAAAATAGGAATTCTTTTTCGTACGTAAATAATGCAAAACAGCGCTGACAATGCTTCAGCAATAACAGTGGCACACGCAGCACCTGCTATACCTAACTTAAGTACAGCTACAAAAAGTAAATCCAGAATAACGTTAAGTAGGGCAGAAGCTATCAGGAAGTAAAGTGAAGCTTTAGAATTACCCATGCTCCGCAACGTGGAAGCATAAATATTATAGATAAAGGTAAAAAACATTCCCACGAAGATAATTCGCAGGAAAAGCGTTGCATCATCAATGATTTCTGCCGGAGTATGCATCAATGACAGAATAGCATGCGAAAATAACAGTCCCAGAATAACAATTCCCAGGGTAAATACCCCTCCTGCAATAATGGCTGTCGATATTTCCCGTTTCAGCTTGGCAATATCGCCAGAACCAAAGAAATTACCCATTAGAACCGACATGCCCAGACAAATGCCCACTATAAGAAACAAAACGATATTCATAATTGGACTTGCTGCTCCAACAGCTGCCAACGCATTGGCTCCGATAAAACGACCTACAATTATGGAGTCAGCCGCATTATAGGTAAGCAGGCAAAAATTTCCAATTACTAACGGTATGGTAAAATGAATAATCTGCGGGGTGATAGGACCTGACGTCATATCAACAATTTTTCCTTGCTTCATCTCTTATTACTTTCAGACTGCAAAGGTAGTTATTCAACTGCCATAAGACCTTATCTGATTTACGTTTCTACTGCTCTGGTGAGGAAAAAGTATAAATTTTCGATGCAGTCTTTTTATCTTTCTAACTTGAAATTTGTGACTAAAGCAGGTCTTTCTTTCTCATTCGCCAAAATCCAGCTGGTACGATATATCCAGTCGGTCATCTTTTTTAATTTTAAGTAATTGATGTTTTCCGGTTTATCCATTGGTGTGTGATACTGACTGTGAAGCATGCTGGTAAAAAAGATGGCCGGAATTCCTGTTTTAGCGTAAGGCAGATGGTCGCTTCGAAAATAGAAGTACTCCACATGTTCCGGTTTATCCCAGTCTTTATTCAATCTGAACTTCGGGCCTTCTTCATTAGCTCTCAGCGTTATCTCTACCAAATCATCCGAATTTTTATGCGGATCATTAGCCCCTAATATGGTTGCTTCATTTACATCGTTTCGACCTATCATATCTCCGTTGAGAACAGCAATGATGGAAGACTTATCAACAACAGGATGAGCAGCATGATATTTTGAACCAAGCAAACCCCGTTCTTCAGAGCCATGAAAAACAAACAACAGGGAGCGTTTGGCAGGTTGTATTTTATAAGCACGAGCCATAGCAAGCATAGCAACGCAAACACTTGCATTATCGTCAGCTCCGTTATAAATTGAATCCTCACCGTATTTTTGTCGGATACCTTCATGGTCGTGATGACCACTGATAAGCACGTATTCTTTGTTTAGTTTGGAATCAGTACCAACAATTTTTCCAATTACATTGACCGAAGGATAACAGAAAGTTTCGGTTATAATATTCGTTGTCAATCTACTTCCTGCTTTCTTCAATGCATCAAGTTCTTTTTCATGAACCCATATAACCGGAGCTTTAGGAGATATTTTTTCATTAATTCCTCCTGCAATATCATAAAGACCTCTTGTCATTTGAGGAACTACTGCCGGCCAGGACTCTTCACCTAATTTATCTGCTATAAAAATAATAGCCACTGCTCCTTTGGCTGTCAGCTTCTCATAAAATTTATTGCGAACAAAAACCGGATAACGTCGTTCGGGTAACGACATATTGAGATTCAAACCTTCGTCGGAGGCCATAATGGCTACTGCTTTTCCTTTAAGGTCTGCTTTTTCCAAATCTTCCACTCTGCCTTTATCAATAAATACGATAGGAGCATCTACAATTGCTTCGTTCGGTTGTGCAATGAGCACATCCGACCACAAAGCCAATCCTTTTCCGTTAATGCTTATGGTACTTCTATCCGATGGTCGATGGCGAATTAAATGAAAAAACTGAAAAAAAGTGCCATCATCACCTGCGGGTTGCATGCCCGCCTTTTTAGCTTCATCTGCAAGCCATACTGCCGCTTTCAATTCATCCAAAGTTCCGGCTTCACGACCCCGGAAGTGGTTGTCAGCCATTGCATACAAATCTTTTTTTAAATCTGATTCTTTAATGGCGGAAGTTAATGGTGATTTATATGTTTGTTGAGCCTGAACTAAAGAGCCAATAAACACGGCGGACAAAAGGAGTTTTTTTAACATGATATATTAAATTGTTATACGTATATTTGTTCTTTATTTTAGCAAGATAAACAGATTCTTTATCCTACATTTTATGATTGAATCCTTCAAATATAATTATTTTAGGAGAAACAAAGATAATCATTAATTTTAATTAGAAGATCAGGTACCACCATACAGTATTTTCTTACTTAATATAGCACCAATGGAAAAGAGGACAGAATAAAACTATATGAAAGCTTCCGGCGTTATTACAGTAATTTTATTCCCAATTTAAAACAACAAATGAAACGAGCATGAACGCAGGCGTTCCCCAAAGTAGATGAAAATCTGACATGCGAGTTCCAT
>Ga0302296_1001355_pt1 | contig 17801 bp, 10 predicted proteins | sample III_Fen_N3_1_FD_194546 | JGI IMG/M metagenome (GOLD analysis project Ga0302296, IMG submission 194546) | Peat permafrost microbial communities from Stordalen Mire near Abisko, Sweden - III_Fen_N3_1 | ecosystem: Environmental > Terrestrial > Soil > Wetlands > Permafrost | place: Sweden: Abisko...
TCGGGATGTCATAAAAGGAAACAAGAGGTCGATTTTGACCTCTTGTGCCTCTGGGTACCCCGAACGGACAATAGTTGCAACCTGAATTTGATGATTCAAAATAGTTGTCTGTTGACCTTCCTGGTAACGGATTGATTGTGTTGAGGATTTCTACCCCCAGCGTTCATTAACTTTTCCATCTTTAATGTGGACGATATCGATGCCATTGATTTTAACTTGTTTATTGGAGGCTGTCATATTTCCAAAAGGTGGTGGGGTACAATGGTCCGCAACGGTTTAATAGTTATCCTCTAATACTAGCAATTTCTTTACCTCCTTTTGATTACGGAAAACAACAATTTCCGCAGTAGTACCTATAATCGACATTCGTGCTTCCAGCAAATCGCGCAAATTATTAGTTTTTTTGTTATTTAATGATAGGATTACATCATTAGTCTGTAAGGATTCAGACGCTTGTGATCCGGAAACTACGTCTAAAACCAAAACGCCCCTTGTATCATCCATTCCGGTAGCTGAGCGCTCACCGGCTGTGGTAAGGTTCTTAATCTTCGCTCCAATAAAATCAATAATTTCATCTACACACAATTTGTCGAGGGTAATAACGGCAGGTATTTGCACTTTTTTAGCTACGGCTTTCAACTTAGGTGATACGACACCAAAACTATCCATGGGAAAGTTTTTAAAACCTACGGAAATGGCTGGGACACTATCTTTTAAGCGAAAATCACCGATCGCAGGATCCACAAAATGCAAATCACCGCATACCGAGTGTTTATCTGTCCCCCTGCTCCATGCTTCTTTAAGTGAAGCAGAATCTGGGAAAGCATTGTAATCGATCTCTCTTCCCCAGACTTTAATGTTGATAGGCAAATATCCGGCTGAAACGATATTATGACGAAAAACATCATTACTGTTTACAAACCATACATGAGGATGAAAAGTATTGTTAATCATGATGTTGTTTTCAACAACCCGGTTAACTCCTTCGCGAAGCTTTATTCCTCCATTTAAACACAAGTTATTGTATATTAGATAGTTACTTGATCCGTCATCCAGATCGATATCCCAGCCATGGTCGCAACGCATTCGGTTATTGCGGATTATGATGGTTTTGACCACATCGAGCATGGTATAATTGAAATTGTTTTCAACAATTGAGTCGAGTATCCTTTTATCCGGGTGCCAGTAACGATCCCTGCCCCAGGAGTTAAATGACCCGTGATCGCCGGTTTCCTTCACAGTATTAAACACATCGTTATACTCAATAATATGACCACCCCAGGTTCCCTCACTTATATTTATACCAGCTCGTGGCACATCGTAAATAGTGTTGTGGCTTATCAGTATGTTCTGGCACATTGACAATTCCACTCCGGCCGATTGCTTTTCAGTCAGCCCCAGGTTAAACATCAGATTATCGAACACTTTACATCCGGCAGGATAATTATTTGTTTTCGGACCGGGAATAGTGTCAATCTGAGCAAAAGGCACAAATTTAGTATACTCAAAACTAGGAGAGCGGACTGCCTTTGGATCTCCAACGAAACAGATTGCACTCGCTCCAATATCAGAAATCTGGCATCCCGACACCTCACAATTGGTGTTGAACTTGTTAAAAAAGATGGCATTGCCCCCAAGGTTCACAAGAGCACAGTTTTTGAGTATACAATTGACTGCCCCATTATAAGCTACTGCGCCTCCCCGGTAAATAGTCCAGTCACTCCGTAATAAAGGTTCTTTATTTTGCATAAAGGTCCGAAGCGTTTGGGTCAGTGTCAGACCAGTGATAATGATATTCCTGACAGGATTTGTTTCAGTACCATTAAATTCAAATAAATGAGCAATTTGCGGTGTTTCGAATTTGGTCTTTTTGATATCTGTACCCACGGGAGGAAAGTAGTACAGAAATTTGGTTGTTTTGTTGTAAAACCATTCATTTACGGTGTCCAGCTCTTCGAAGATATTTTCCACGAACCGGTATTTCGGGTGCATCCCCATTCGGCGGTTGTTTTGCCAGCCACCCTCAAGGACAAGTTCCCCAGAATCGTTTTTTCCTGTAATGATATAATGAAAGTCCCCCCATTCTGAACTGTGCAGGGCATGAACATATCCTCCTTCGGGAGCTTTCCACCCTGCGGAGCGCTCCTTACTGACAGCGTCAGCTGCTGTTCCTCCAAGGAATCGGGCAGAAGGATCATAGTTAGGATAACGCGCCATCCGCTGTAATTGACTATTAACAAACAACTCATCGAAGATCAGGTCTTGTTCAACTCTGGCACGCCATATCCCATTCTGGTACAGCTCCCACTTTAAATTTAAAAGTGCCCCTCCGCTAACAGTAACTTTCTGATTTTCAATATTTGTCAATATCAGGGTTTCGTTTTCTTTCCTTGAATCCTCTGATGTAAAAACGATTGGCTGCTCTAAATAATAGGTTCCACCGAAAAGATAAATGGTCACATCACCGGGGACTTTACGTGCCTCGATCAAAGCCTTTTTTATTGAAGCAAAAGGTTTGGTTTTCGTTCCGGGGTTAGCTTCATTGCCTTTGGTGGAAACATAAAAGCTTGTTTGTGAAAACAGCAATGCAGGCCAAAAAGCGATAGAAATAAATATATTTCTGACGATATTCATGGCATTTTTTGTGTAGGGAAACATCTGATTATCAAAAACTATTTGGTTTTAAGAATTATATCAGCACTAACAAGTGTTTCAGAGGAAGCTTTTACTATGATTTCACCTGCGGTCCGATCTGATTGTACCAGAACCAGGCAAAAGCCATTGAATGCCTTTCGTTGAGAGGCTTTATCAGGTTCGTGACTGCTGGGATCTCCATTACCTGTACCAATGATTCTACCTGGTCCTTCAATTGAGAATTTTACATGATTGTCTGCAACAGGTACCACCCTTCCCCTGGCATCCTTTATTGTAACTCTTAAAACAGCCACATCACAACCATCTGCTTTAAGGGTATTACAATCACTCTTCAAGTCTATCTGCGCAGGTGAGGTTGCTGTTTCCACTACATCCTTAGCAACTATTCTTCCCTTGTTATAACCCCGGGCTTCAAGTTTTCCTGGTTTATATACAAGTTCCCATTCCTGTTTAGTAAAAGGAATAGATTTCTTTTTCCCAATGCTATTACCATTAAGGAACAATTCTGTCTCTTCACAATTTGTATACGCATAAACCTTAATGGGTTTCCCGTCTCTCCCTTGCCAGTTCCAGTGTGGGAATATGTGCACAAGAGGAGTACCAGTCCATGCAGCTTTGTAGGCAAAATAGCCATCTTTGGGAAAACCGCAAATATCCATTATGCCGAAATGAGAAGAAACACATGGCCAGAGATATGGTGTGGGCTCACCCCTGTAATCGAATCCTGTCCACACAAAAGAACCACCCATATAAGGATACAGTACTATCTGTTCCCAGTCCTTTCCGGGTTCTGGTCCCCAGTCGGGAGTAAATGGGCCAATATTTGAAACGTACCCTTTTTCTTTATTTATTTCATATTCCCCACGTGTCGAGACAAAACTTGTGCATTCGGTTACAAACATTTTTCGTTGCGGGTATTTTTCATGGTCATTCACATATTGTGATCTTTTATCTCCATAATTATAACCTACAACATCAAGGACATCGCTATATCCACCATCGTTCCAGCCATGGTTCATAGCTGCAGTTACAGGGCGTGAAGGGTCAATGGTGTGGGTTGTTCCAACCATGGTCCTCATTAATCTGGCGCCAATTTCCGTACCCTCAATCGGTTCTTCGTTCTCCATGCACCACATAAATACAGATGGATGATTTCTGTCCCGGTAGATCAAAGTCGCCAAATCCTTTAAATTATCTTCTGTACCAGATAATATACGGTTTTCATCCACGGCTAGCACGCCAAGCCGGTCGCATGCGTCAAGTAATTCCTGAGTCGGTGGGTTATGTGCACAACGATATCCATTACTACCCATCTCTTTAAGTAGTTTTAATTTGTACTCAATTATCTTATCAGGAAGGGCTACTCCAAGTCCTGCAAAGTCCTGATGATTGGCAGTTCCTTTTACAGGATAAAGTTTCCCGTTAAGAAAGAATCCATCCCGGTTGATCTCAATTGTCCTGACACCAAAAGTAGTTTCGTATGTATCGACGACATTCCCTTTTTCATTGACTTCCGTAAGTACTTTATAAAGGTTTGGTGTTTCAGGCGACCATAGTAATGGTCTCTGAATTAAACCTATCTGAGTTATTTCTATCTGGCTCAAAGGAGCTATAGACTGAGTAATGGATCTTGTATCAATTACAATATTTTTATTGTCTGTAATTTTCGAAATAAGAGTAAAATTCCGGGCTTCCTTATATTCGTTCTTAAGTGTGGTTTTAATATCAACGTCAGCTTTTATCTCCGAAACAAGAGGAGTAGTAATATAAGTTCCAAACCTGGCAACATGAAGCCTATCAGTTTTAACAAGCCAAGTATGCCTGTAAATACCGCAGCCTTCATACCACCAGCCTTCGAATGTCCGGGCATCGACCCTGACAAGCATGACATTTCCTTCCTTACCATAACGTAAAACGTCAGTCAGATCGTAATATGAAGGAATATAGCCACTCTGGTGGTTCCCCATAAGATGACCATTCACCCAAACAGTACTGTTTCTGAAAATACCATCAAATTCAATGGATATTTTTTTACCTTTATCCGTTTCGGATAATTCAAATTCTTTTCTATAATAACCTATGCCGATTGCCAGATAACCCGTTGCAGCCGGCTGGCTTCCAAGAGAATTGTCATTTAAAAAAGTTCCTTCAATACACCAGTCATGAGGAAGGTCAACTTTCTGCCAGTCAGCGGGTTTAAATGCAGTCGGCTTATTAACGTCGGTGTAGTCAATTACTGTTGATTCATCGGTTATAACATTTACATTGGTGTCTGTCAACCCTCCGTATTTACCGGCTTTAATGGTATATTTTATCGCAATGTCTCCTTTGTGAAACATCCAGTTACGATCGAAGCATTCTCTGATTCTTTTACCAGGCACTGATTGAAGTGAATTTTGTGCTTCTGTAGTAGAGGATAATATCAAAAACAAAACAGACATTATCACCAAAAAGGCTACCGATGTTTTAGATTCCCACTTCATGATTCATTGTTTTCATAAATTTAGATAATAATCTTATTCAGTGCAGAGTTAATATTGTTAAGATTAAGAAAGATATAGATAGATGTCGTATAAAAAAAACAAGAGGTCATTTTTGACCTCTTGTGCCTCTGGGTACCCGGAGCGGGACTTGAACCCGCACAACCGTAATGGTCACAGGATTTTAAGTCCTGCGTGTCTACCATTCCACCATCCGGGCTTAATCAGCTGTAGCTTTAGCGGAGGCTGGCAGAATTTTGTGGTGCAAATTTATAATAAATAATCCTTAATAAAAACTGTTGTCAGTTTTACATATAAAAAAACTCTGTGGCCCTCTGTGTCTTCTCCGTGGAACTCTGTGTAACTAAAAAATAGTTAAGAACTTACACAGAGATCACAGAGGAGGCACAGAGTTACACAGAGAAACTAATTATTATTTAACCAGAATCGGTTTCCCTAATCCAACCTTCTCAAGATCATTAAGTTGTGTTTTAGCATCTCCCACAACAACATAATACATTCTTGACGGGTCAATATATTTTCTTGCAAGCGACAATTCCTTGTCTATGGTAAGTTCCTTGACAAATTTTTCTTCCCTCTTGATGAAATCGTCAGGAAGATCATATGATGTCATAGTGCTGAGCATACTAAGCAGATTCCCAAGTGTCTCGAACCTGAGAGCATTGCTCTTCAGCAGCGATGATTTTGTAAAATCGACATATTCCTGGGGGATACTTTGGCGATATTTTTCCATCTCAGTCTTGAAAATGGTGACAGACTCCAGTGTAGAATTTGTACGTACCCTTGAGGATGCCACAAATGATCCGTAACTTTTTGCACCGGTCAAATTCGACCTGGCACCATAGGTGAATCCCTTTTCTTCCCTTAGTATCAGATTAAATATGCCGTTAAACGAACCTCCTAGTTTATAATTGGCAACAGTTGCGGGATAAAAGTCGGGGTTAGCTCTCGGTATGGATGGCGTACCGATTGATATTACTGACTGTTTTGCGCCGGGGACATCCACAAAATAGATCTGTGATTTTTCAGGTGGTCCGGGAGCTATAATCTGTGGAATAACTACATCCTTAGATTTCCAGTTCTGGTTAAGGCTCGTAAGCGCTGTCTTTACTTTTGTCTGATCAATATCTCCGACTATAAGGAATTTCGAAATAGATGGTGAGAAATAGTTATTGTAATAATCTTTCAGATCATCAATTGTGATTGAATTTACGGAAGCCTCTGTTCCTGTGGCCTCTATTGCAAGGATATTATTACCAAACATGAGTTTATTAAGAGTAGTGGAGGCAAGGTAATCGGGACTTGCAGCATTACGCTTAAGGTTATTGATTATACGGCTTTTTGCGAGTGCGAATGACTCTGCGTCCCATCTGGGCTCCAGGAGAATCTCCTGAACAAGTGCAAGGGTCTTTTCAAAGTTTTTTGCCATTGAACTCACTTCAATAGATACATCTTCGTTTCCTGAAGTAACTCTGATTGAAGCACCAAGAATTCCAATTGCATCTTCAAGCTCTTCCGGAGTCTTGTTTTTAGTTCCCTCATTCATCATAGTGGCTACCATGTTGGCAACTCCTGCTTTTTCGACCTTGTCGAGAATATGTCCTCCCTCTATAACGATCGAATATTGTACAAGAGGTAGTTCATGCTGTTCTATTCCCCACATTTTCATTCCGTCGGAGAGGGTTGACTTCCATGGAGATGGAATAGTTACATCCGGATCCATCCCCAACTTAGGCATAACTGACCTGTCTAATTTTGTTTGAGTTTTAACTATAGGTTCTTCCTTAACGCTATCGGCTTTCACTTCAGCAGCTTTTGTTACATCTTCTTCAATAATCCCTGATTTTTTGGATCCTTCTGCAATCAGGTTTAATTTTCCTTTTGGTACAAAGCTTGTCTCAACAAAATATTTGCCTTTTATATATTTATTATAGACAGCCTTTACATCTGCTGACGTAACAGCCTGAATGGCTGCAAGGTCTTTCTTGTAATATTCAGGATCACCTGTAAACATTTGATATTCTGCAAACTGAAAAGCTTTGCCCTGAACACTCGCAAATGAGTTATAGAATCGTGTTTCATAACCAGCTTTAATCCTCGTCAGGTCCTCTTCACTGAACCCGTCTTTCTCAAATTTCGCCAATCCTTCAAATATTGCTTTTTCAACTTCAGTAAGGTTTGCATCAGGGTTTGCTGTGACAGAAATTGTAAAATTTCCTGCCAGTTCCTGTGATCCATTTCTCGACATTACCCTTGAAGTAAGTTTCCTGTCTTTTACCAAAACTGTATACAAAGGAGATTTTTTAGTTCCTGCAAGTAGATCGCCCAGGAAATTAAGCGCATAAGAATCTTTGGCGTAGCGTTCAGCGGATGGAAAAACCATTGTCAGCTGAGGTGCTTTAGCAAAATTATCCTCGTGATATAATCTTATTGTTGATGTCAATGTAACAGGCATAGGTTTTCTCTTTTCTATTATTTCGCCTGTTGGAATTTCGCCAAAATATTTAGCTACCATAGCTTTAACCTCATCTTTATTTATGTCTCCCGATATCACCAGGGTAGCATTATTCGGAGAATAGAATTTCTTATGAAATGCCCTGACATCATCAACAGAGGCGCTGGTTAAGTCTTCCATTTCCCCTATTACGGTCCAGTTGTATGGATGTCCTTTTGGATACAAATTTTTTCCTATCAGTCCCTGGTTGAAACCATACGCTGCGTTATCAACACTTTCGCGTTTTTCATTTTGAACTACATTCTGCTGGTTTACAAGTGCAGTTTTTGTGACAGTATTTTCAAGATAACCCATTCTGTCTGACTCCATCCACAATGCCATTTCAAGTGCATTTTTCGGAATTATCTCATAATAATTAGTTCTGTCCTGATTTGTACTGCCATTGAGCGTTCCTCCTGCACCCTGGATATTTTTAAAGTATGTGTCTTCAGGAACATTCTCCGAGCGTTGGAACATCATATGCTCAAAAAGGTGAGCAAAACCCGTTTTACCGGGAACTTCACGACTTGAACCTACGTGATAGTAGACAGCCAGAGCGGCAATCGGATCTGATTTGTCAACATTAAGCACTACTGTTAAACCGTTTGGAAGTTTATACTTCTCGAAAGGTATTGATAACCCGTTGTCTTTTTTCTGTGGACTGAAAGCTAAAAGAGTAATTGCTACAAACATAATAATTACCAGTACTGACTTTTTCATATTTATTTGTTTTAATAATTTTCTATTCAATGGATTTTGAAATCCGAAGTTAAGACAAAACCTGAATTAATGGATTCTTATAACATTATTTAACAGTTGATTGGTGAAGTATCATAAATGACGGAATAAGATCTCATCGGATTTACGCCGTCTTCAATATTAATTAGACAGTAAAGAATTGACTGCCGGATTTTGGAAATTAAAAAAAATGCTTATTTTTGCCCGTGATTTTGCGGGAGTAGCTCAGTTGGTAGAGCACGACCTTGCCAAGGTCGGGGTCGCGGGTTCGAGTCCCGTCTCCCGCTCAAACAAATAGGCTGTTTTTACAGCCTATTGTTATTTATGAGCGTCGACGACAAGTTCACTTGGAGGAGAAAGCGAATAAATAATTTAAGCCACGCAAGTGGCTTATTTGTTTGAGAGCATCTCCTTTAGGGTCCGCCATGACGCAGTCATGGCAATCCCGTCTCCAGCTCAAACATTAAGCCACATGAGTGGCTTTTTTGTTTATTTGCACCTCAAGGCGAATCAAGTACATTAAGTCGGCATAAACCTTCCCATGTTATTCTAATAGCTTCATGGTTTTTTGAATTACCAAATATTGGTATTATAGGTTGATATTGTGATCATTGGAGTCTCTCAACCCAGCATTGTTTATTAACAAATCTGACTGTAATCATGTTGATAAAAAACGATTAAATTAAATTAGATTAAATAAAAATAATATTATGTTTGTATTGACAAACTGTGAAGATTGTGGATAGAGTGATTTTTAACACTTACCGTAATCGAATTAAAACAGTTGACAAAGGAGAGAGTTCCACTCCATTGGCTGGGACTAACTAGACTTTATAAAAATGGCTACAAAAGTGACTGCTAAAAAAGCTGCACCCAGTTCAACGAAAAAAACTACTGCTAGTGCAACCAAGGCAAAGCCGAAAGGCAAAAAATAGGTAATTATAAAAAGGAGCTAATTGTTTTCAGGGACGCTGCACGCAGCGTCCCTGTTGTTTTTATTTATACAGAATGTATTATTTTTTTACCGGCCCCCATTCAACAAGGGTGTTATTCTCAAAATAGAGCCATGTGTTTCTGAAAATCCACTCTTCCTTGATAATATTTCCGCTAATAACCCTGTTTATTTTTTCAGCAATACCCCAGCTGTCTTTAACCATATCAGAATTCATCCCTTTCCATATCTTTCCGAGTGCAAGCTTGGTTGCCATAGTTGTACCATATTTATTTTCGAGATATGTAAACCTGTTATCCTGTTGTCCCTGTACAGGTTCCTCAATGGAAGGCTGAGATTGGATGATTTTCTGACGATCAGAAATTGAGTTATTTATTAAAACATGGCGATTAAATATGTATCCTTCATTGTCTTCATAAACAACATGAAGGTATGTACTGTCTGAATCAAGCACAGCAACAACTGAATCAGCAGGAATAATAAGTATAACAGAAGTAAGATCATCTTTAGTTGAAAACAGGCGGCTTGAACTTTTCATTGTTGCCGTAATTGTTTGGGCCTGCAGTGAGATGCCTCCGATAATAATTAGTGAAATAAGAAATAGTCTTTTCATTTGTGGTTTATTGAATTAACGCAAAAATTGTACCATTTATTTTCATTTTTTTCTGATAAGCATTACCCCGTCGCGCAGAGGGATAATTACATCATCAATAGCTTCTTCATTTCGTATCATCTTGTTAAAATTAATTATTCCCCTTGCCTGAGGATCACTTGTCTCATCCTCAATAACCTGTCCGCCCCATAATACATTATCAACAAGAATATAACCACCTGGTGTTACCTTCGGGATAATTGTTTTATAATATTCAATATATTCTCTTTTATCACCATCTATGAAAACAAGATCAAATATAATATCAAGTGCAGGTATTATGTCCTGAGCCTTTCCTGTCATCTGTGTAATTTTTGTTTCCACTCCGGCACGAACAAAGTATGAATAAGCAAAATCTGTAAGCTCATCATTTATCTCAATTGTGATCAGCCTGCCTGAAGGTTTAAGGCCTTTTGCAAGGCAGATGGCAGAATAACCAGTAAATGTCCCTATTTCAAGTATATTAAGAGGCCTGATCATCATTGACAGCATCTCCAGGAATTTTCCCTGAAGGTGACCTGATACCATATTAGGATTTATGAATCGTATGTGGGTCTGCCTGTAAAGATCTTCAAGTACCGGATCCTCAGGTGAGGTGTAATTTTCTATATATTTTTCAAGTTTTTTATTCATGGCTATTTTTAGTCCTAAGCCCGAAGCAAATCATATATTCTTCTTCTTTCGCCTTCCGGTTTTATTTGTAAATAAGAGTCGATAATTGTGAAGGTTCAAAAATATCATTGGCAGTTTCAAGCAATTCTGACGCAGTGACTGAATCAATCTTTCTGCATAGATCTTCTATGCTGTCAATTCTGTCAAAGATCAGGAGACTTTTTCCGAGACTTAACATCAGACTTTCATGATTTTCATATCCTCTTGCAAGATAGCCCTTTATCTGGTTTTTTGCCTTGCTTAATTGAATTGTTCCGAGCTTTGTAGTTCGGAGTTTTTCAAGTTCGGACAGGGCGATTGAGATGCTTTTGTTAAGATACTGGCTGTCAGTGCCAAAATAGATTGAAAATATCCCTGTGTCATAATAGGGGCTATAATTTGATTCGACATTATATGCAAGGCCGTTCTTCTCACGAAGTGATAAGTTAAGTCTTGAATTTAATCCCTGACCTCCAAGAAGATTATTCAGAAGAAACATACCCATCCTGCGCTTATCCTTCAGATCGTAGGCAATATTTCCCAGAATGCAGTGATTCTGATAAGTATCCTTCTTTTTTGTCACAGTTGATGGTTTATAAATCCATTTCCTGATTATCTTTTCAGGCTGTTTTCCCGTTATAATTTTTTCAAAGTTAGTTCTGAAAAGCCTCAGTATTTTATCATCCGGGATATTACCCACTGAACAGAAAACCATTTGATTCGTATTGTAATTATTTGACATAAAAGTAAATATGTCCTTCGTTGAAAAAGATTTTACTGATTCAGGGGTGCCAAGAATGTTTCGGCCAATAGGCTGATTAGCGAATATCAATTCCTCAAAGTCATCGAAAATAAGCTCCGAAGGATTATCAAGATAAGAGTTTATCTCTTCTATTATGACATCCTTTTCTTTTTCGATCTCTTTCTCTGGGAATACCGAATTAAAGGTTATATCGCTTATCAATTCGATGGCTCTCTCGTAATCTTCTTTCAAAAATGAGGCATGAATTGCGGTTTCCTCCTTGGTTGTATAGGCATTTAGCTCACCACCCACATCTTCGAGCCTGCTCAGTATATGATAAGCTTTCCTCTTCTTCGTGCCTTTGAACAGCATATGCTCTATAAAATGAGCTATTCCATGCTCTGATTCAGTCTCATCACGCGACCCGGAATTAATTATTAGTCCGCAGTGCGCTACTAAACCGGGTATCCGGTAATGCACAAGTCGGATTCCATTATTGAGTGTGTGCAGGAGGAGTTCCATCTTTTATTTTTGGTAAGGAAGCAAAGGTACCATATCATTAAAATGATTCCAAATAGAATTTTTTTCATGAAAGTATTTGGTTACTCGGATTTGAGATATATATTTGCAGTCCGAAAAGGAGGTGCCATAGCTCAGTCGGTAGAGCAATGGACTGAAAATCCATGTGTCCCCGGTTCGATTCCTGGTGGCACCACTTCTTTAAATCGCAAATCCCGCAAGATCAATGATCTGCGGGATTTTTTTTAGGTTTTAGTGGGCTGTTATTCCTAGGATAGTTTCATTTATAAATGTATTGTACATTCCCATTCTGACTAATTGGGTACCCGGTTGCGTTATAAGCATATGTATTTTCTGTAATCGAAACATTATCAGGTCCATGGTCTGCCGGAAGATGGATGGTATATGTTTGCTTAACGATATTATTTTCGTTTGTATTAATGCCAGGGATAGTCAGCTTGCTTACTGTTTTGTATGGATTGGGCTGTTTGTCATATGCATATTGGGTTGTTGTAATAAGTTCTGCTGCACCCGTTGCTGAAAGGTTATACAGGTTTTCGGTTGCCAGATTACCAACTCCATCGTACATATAATCAGTATAACCAGTTGCCGTGCCTCCCCAATTGGTTGTCTGTCGCATAATTCTGTTGTTATTATCATAAGTGAAATCTGAGCTTTCTACAATTGAGTTCGACTGCTGAGAATATGTCGTTTTAATTAATTGTCCATTGATGTTATATACATATGTTATAGTTCCTCCAATCTTGCCTGTGGCGGAAGTAACGATTGACTGATTATTCGCTGCAGCCTGGGAAACCTGGGCATCACTGCTTAATATATCATCATTGCCGTAATAAAGGGTTGAAGTTAGCAAACCTTCAGAATTATAATGATTTACAGATAATGAAGAAATACTTTTTTGCTGTACTACCAGATTTGAATCATTATATACATATTCGTCGGTAGCCTGATTATCCACAAGGACCTTAGTGAGTACCGGAGCGCTTGCCTTCACCGGTGCTGCGACAGTGCCAATCTCTTCCTTTTTGCATGAATAAATAACAGCTGCAAGAAGAAGAACGATGTAAATATTTTTTAGTTTCATAGTACTCTATTTTTAATAATCCGTTATTCAATAAACCTATTAAATTGTATTAGCTCTTTCCTAATAAACTACGATTTTTTGTGTAGCCATAATGAGCCCCGTCCCTGTTACCGTGACATTATAATACCCGGAGCGCAGATTTAAGGGAATCCTTACGCTTGTAACCCCTGTGGTCAGGACTTTTTCAAGAAATACTTTTCCGCTAAGGTTGGCCACCGTGATTATTTCAGGAGTTATAGTAGCTGCCTGTGTTGCAATTGAAGCGGAATAAGAAAGAGCAACATTCAGAACCCTGTGCACATGATTGGGTGAAATTGTCATCGTTATAGTAACGGGTGTTCCATCTTTTGTTGGATTGACAAGATTGTTTGTTACTGACTGGGTAGACAAACTAATTGCAGTTCCTCCTGAGGTATTTTGTATAGGGCTGGTTGCGGGTTTAGTATACGTAACTGAGACGATATCACCATATTTTACTGCACTTGACAAGTTCAATTGAACCTTGCTTCCTGAGATAACTACTGAACTGACAGTTCGTGCAACTGCATTAACCAATACCCCGAAAGAGGAAGTGGCAGGTATTATGTTAGCAAGGCTCAGGTTATAATTCATTGTGAGCATTGAAGGCGTCGCATTTTCAATAGATGAGCTTACATAGACAGGGCTGCTTGCCAAAACCACTTTGTTGGTTACGGGCTGAGCGCTTATTGTTGCAGCTAGTCCACCCGAGGAGGTCTGAAGCGGATTTAATGCTGGTTTTGTGTATGATAGGGTAAGAACGTCGCCATTAAGAATAGGGCTTGAAAGTGTCAAATGTACGGTGGTCCCTGAAATTGCTACCGAATTAACAATTCTGGCTACCGAATTAACCAGAACTGCAAATGAAGATGCAGCTGGTGCCGTAGCGGTGAGGCTCAGACTATATGTCAAATCAAGGATTGACGGAGTAGTATTTTCAACAGAAGCTGACACAAATACCGGAGCCTGCACTGGAGCGGGTGTCCCGGTCAGTGTCTCAAAAGCACCCAAATCGGGGCCATTTCCCGAGTAAGGCAAGCCAACGCCCACACCTTTATCTATAAGTCCAGAGGTGCTTGCAAGATGCAAAAATGTTGTAACTGGTAAACTTCCGTCTGATTGTCTTGCCTGTGATGGATCATTAGATCCTGTAACACTTAAACTTACAAAATCTGCATCAGTTATGGTCCCGGTCCATGAATTATTTGATACTATATAATTTGATCCAAAATTTGCAGTATTGCCAGAAGTATACTGATGAGAATAAGATATGTTGTTCTTAATAACACTTGCCATATTCATACTCGCTCCCCACCCCTGTATCCCCGCCTGCCAGTTTTTTGAACTGCCTATCTCTCCATTATGATATATAGTATTATTAAATACCTGTACTATACAATTAGTCTCTTCAAGGGATATACCACCACCTACATTATGAAATACCAGACAATTTTGAATTGTTCTTTTAACAGTATTATCTAATGAAGGACTTGTTGGAGTCTGGTAAGTTTTAATTCCATTACCTCCGCTTCCAAGTTGGTTGGCAAGGTTAAATGTTCCTGGTATATATCCGTTGTACCATGACCAACAACCATTTACAATAAACAGACCATCTGAGTTTCCAAAATCAATACCATCATCACTGTTCCACCAAAATCTGCAGTTAGTAACATTATTCGTTGCTGAGGAATTTGAATTCTGAAATCCCATTCCATCTGCGTTGCCATACCCATCTCCACTTGTTAAGGGGTCAGCGTTATGATGAAAATCACAGTTCACCCACGTGTTTCCATTTATACTGCCCTGATTCCATGTTCCTGCTCCGTTGTAGCTATATACCATCTGATCGAATGTACAATGGTTTATATTTTCATTCCACATTCCGGATAAATACCAATGATCGCTTTGTGAAAAGCCTGTTATTGTAATTCCTTTCCAATAGATATAATCACCTGAAAATTTTATTGCACCACTGTTTTCACCAAAACTTGAGGGGAATCCGCTTCCTTTAGTCAGAATAGGAGTCTCCCCGGGGTATGCCAAAACCTGTATCAGATTACTGTTTGATGTTCCGTTTTTCCCAGATAGATTTTGTTGTGTATTATAATTATAAGTTCCTCCACGCAAATAAATTATATCACCTGCAGCAACAGCTGACCATACCTTGTTTAACGTAAACCATGGATTTGACACGGTTCCATTTCCTGACGCATCACTTCCTGTTGGTGACAGATAGTAGGTTGTTGCATTCGCGGCGATTGAAATACAAAGAAATAGTATAATAATAGCTTTTTTCATAATAACTACATTTTTGACGAATGATAAAATATAATTGACTAACACACCTATTTAAACGACGAACCGTAATTATTGTTACACCAAAAATGTTAAAATTTGAAATTGCTGAATGATGAGGAATATTTAAAACTCTTAAATCATTGAAGGCGTATCAGATGCGGAAGAATAAAAAAATCAAAAAAAAATCCCGCAGACAATTTATCTGCGGGATTTGTATTAAATTAAGTTGCAGGGTTTATAATTCATCTCCTTTTTTCAGGTAATATCCTACAACATTCAATCCTTCACTTTTTCGGTAATATTCAGGCTCGGTTAGTTCCGATTGATCTGCACGTTTAACTTTTGTCATGCTGCTTCCATCTTTTTGTTTCATTACCTGAACTCCTTTCGTGGTTCTGCTTCCAACCGGATTTATAAGGCTTGTGTTAAAAAGTACAACTTTTTTAATATTACTCATCGTAACCAGATCAATATCACTTTCAATAAGCTCTATGAAAATAAGATCAGACTCGTTGTTGAAGGCATTCCTTAGCTTTTTCCGGCTATACTCTGTACTGTAACTGTTCATAGTAATTTTCCCGATTTTCCCATTTTCAAATGCAACAATCAAATATCCGGTGTAACCTTTATCTCCGGTTATATAAATTGCCCGTTCGCCTGCTTCAAGCTCCGCCTTTTCCATAGCCTGATGTATATTATAGATCTCCTTTTTCGGAACTTTATAAACATTGCAGAATGAGGTGAAGACCAGCACTTCATTTGAATTCAAATCATTTGAGATTTTTATTGGCATATGATTCATCGGTTCTTCCATTTCCTTTTTATTTAGTTATCGAATAAAGATAAAAAAATGAATTTATAATTTGATCTTTAGCCGTATTATAGAATTAACTATACTTTAACGGATATTTACCCTCCAATGCTTAAACCTTATATTATAATTCTAATCTAAAGATCAGATTTAGAAACATAAATTAAATTAAATGAAATGAAAACAATGATTAGATTAGCAACGATGGGACTTCTGACATTAATACTTTCCATGGGAAATGTGTCAGGTCAGGAGCAGGCTTCAGCTCCTGTCAGAGGAAATGGAAGAAGAGAAGGAGCCATATTTTCAGCACAGCAGAAAGAAATGCTTAAACAGCGTGCGGCAAAGAAGAATGAATTCAGAAAAGCATTCAAAGCTACTATTTCTCAAAATCAAGAGGATATTCTGAGCAACCCAAGGAAAATGCCATACGATAGAAAAAAAGAATTCAGGGGCTCATTAACAGATGAGCAAGTGTCGATGATAAAGACACAAAGAGCTGACATTAAAAAAATGATTGAAGAATTCAGGGCAACTCTTACACCTGAGCAAAAAGCTAAATTGAAAAAGCTGAATATGTCAAGGAAAATGAGGGACGGATCTGGATTCAGAAAAGGATTGACAAGTAACCCTCAGTTTAATAGTTAATAAAATACTTCTAAAAAAATCCCGCAATCTCAAAAAAATGCGGGATTTTTTAATGGAATACGTTAATTAACTTTGTTTAATAAGTTGTAATCAGATAATTTTGATTCTCTTTGATCATAAATCAGGTTTATGTTTCTTTCTTCCTATTCATTAATTGACATTTTGCTGAGCATTACCCTTGCCTTTATAATGCTTGGGGTTGGATTGTCGTTAACAACCGATAATTTTAAGAACCTGTTTTCATTTCCACGACCATTAATAATCGGATTAGCATCGCAGATAATTGTTCTTCCAATAATCGCATTAACGATCTCCTGGTTTTCAAATATGCCCTTGCCTTATAAAGTAGGCTTGATTATTCTTGCATCGTGCCCGGGTGGAACTACATCCGGACTGCTGACATATTACTTTAAGGGCAATGTGGCCCTGTCGATCACCTTTACTTCGATAAACAGCATTCTTACCCTGTTCACAATTCCCTTCATCGTTAATCTGAGTTTGTTGTTTTACTATGGAAATTCAACCCTAATCCATTTGTCTTATATTGAGACTATAATTCAGATATTTGTTATAACTATTATCCCTGCTTCAATCGGGGTCCTCATTCGAACATATAAACCGGTTTTTGCTTTAAAGGCCCAGCGACCGGTTAAAGTTCTCCTGACAATAGCATTGGCTATTGTTTTTATAATTCTCTTTTTTGCGGGCAGCAAAAAGGGAGGTACAGGAATTACAATCGATGAAGTTTTGAATATTCTTCCTTATGCACTGTTATTGAATGTTTTATGTATGTTGTGGGGATTTTTCTTCGGACAACTTACCCGTCTTGGATTAAGCAATTCATTTACAATAGGAATCGAAGCGTCAGTCCATAATACCACTCTCGCTTTCCTGGTTGCCGGAACATTGCTTCATAACCCTGAGATGGAAAAACCAGCATTGATCTATGCGATGTTCTCATTCTGGACAGCAGTGGTTTACAGCATCGCAGTTAAAAAATCATCCGGAACAGGAATA
>Ga0302296_1001357_pt1 | contig 17790 bp, 15 predicted proteins | sample III_Fen_N3_1_FD_194546 | JGI IMG/M metagenome (GOLD analysis project Ga0302296, IMG submission 194546) | Peat permafrost microbial communities from Stordalen Mire near Abisko, Sweden - III_Fen_N3_1 | ecosystem: Environmental > Terrestrial > Soil > Wetlands > Permafrost | place: Sweden: Abisko...
GATTCCGGCCTGGTCTGATCAATCCTTTGGACAAACGGTTACCGCCCCACTCCTGCATAAAATTGATGATTGGCGTGCGTAAACGACCAAACACCGCGCTACCCAACTGATAGGCAACATCCGTACAGACCGCGCTCAGATCGCCAGTATGCACTGCCATTCGCTCCAATTCGAGGGCAAGTGTCCGGGCATATTCGATGTCACGCGAAGGTTGAAACCCGCAAAGACTTTCCCAAACATGTGAGAAAGCGGTGGTATGCCCCACCACGGTATCGCCGGTAATCGATTCGGCTATCGTCGTGCGTTGAAGTAACTTTTTCTTTGTCAGGAATTGTTGTTCAATTCCGCGATGCTGGTAACCCAACTGGATTTCGAGATGGAGGATTTGTTCACCATTGCAGATAAACCTGAAATGACCGGGTTCAATAATTCCGGCATGAATAGGGCCAACACCAACTTCGTGCAATTCATCGCTTTCGATGGAAAAGAAGGGATAATTGGCAATGGTTTGGGATTGATCGAAACGATTTTTGGCATATCGCACTGGCTTTAACCAAGGATGATCTTTATAGTCCACTCCGAAATTCTCATGTATCTCGCGTTCAAACTTTTCGAAGTTGAAGTTTCGGGCAGTGAATGAATCAAACGTGTCACCTGATTTCACCAAACACGACGAAACGTAAATTTGATGCGTATTGTCATCAGCTATGCAGCAAATCAACTGAACCTGATTGCCCACCGGATAACCAAAATAATTGACGCAATGCTTTTCCGGAGAATTGGTTAAAAAACCGGTATTGAGGTCGATAAAACCGCCGTAGCCCATTACAGGAATCTCCGAAACCGAAATCGTTTGATTATTTACTATCGTAGTGTAATTCATAGTCGATTAATTAGGTAACAACATGACACTTTCTTTGATCAACTGTACAAATTCTGCCGGTGGATTCAAACCCAAATACACGGCAAGCGCCAACAAAATAAATTGGCTGGACGATTCCCACGGACTGATGACTGGAACATGCGAATCGTTGAATCCGACAGGCGGGATAAACAAGATCTTCATGATGCTTTTCCCGAATGCCCAAATAATCAAGGTGAGCAAAAGCAGAACGGCCACCAGCAAAATGATCTGATGCGCCTCGAACATCGAACGGAAAATCAGGAATTCGCTTACAAACAGTCCGGATGGCGGCATTGCCGTTGCGCTGATAAATCCCAACAATAGCACCATCGCCCCAGCTGTATTGTATTTGAAATAATTGCCCACATGGTAAATACTTTTGTTCTGGAATACCCGGTACAACTGGGTGAATTGAAAGAAAAGGCTCGATTTCACAAAAGCATGAAGAATAATATGAAGGATCGCGGCATAATAGCCAATGCCACCGGCAGCAATTCCAAGCATGACCAAACCCATGTGCTCTATACTTGAATAAGCCAACATACGTTTAAGGTTCTTCACCTTTATCATGTAAACCGCTGCAATGAATATCGACAAGAATGCCGCAATGCCGATAACCAGGTTGGCCCAGTGATGAAGCGGAGTATTTGCAATAACAATGTAAAAACGAAAAATACCGACAAATCCGAGGTTCATTAAAACACTCGAAAGTAAAGCGCCTGCCGGAGCCGGAGCTTTGTCTTTGGCATCGATACCCGCGGTAAACATCGGTACCAAACCAAGCTTGGCGGTAAACCCAGTGAAAATAAAGAGAAACGCCAGCCGCAACCAAAATGGATTTAGCCTGGAACTATTTGCAACCAAATTTTTAAAAGACAAATCGTCAGAACCGGCATGTTCGAGCGAAAGACTTAAAAACAAAATGCCGATGAACACAAAAGTGATGCTGATGGCACAGATAAAGACATATTTCCAGGTTCCTTCCAATGCCAGTTTATTGCGGTGGTGATAAATCAGGGCTGAAGCGCTCAAGGTGGTGATTTCAGTAAAAATCCAGATTACTGCGATGTGATTGGCCAGATAGCCCGCACTGATAGCGGTCAGCAATAACACATAAGCCGCATAATAAATGGCTCGCGACTCCTGAGGTGCAGGTTGGTCTTCCAGATAAATATGACTGTGAATGATGCCGGGAATTGAAATAATACTCAAAGTAAACAGTAGCAAAACAGCCAAAGAGTCGTAGGTAAAATAGCTCAGTTCCGTAATGTGCAGGTTGAGATAAGCATGAATGGTTAATGCTCCCTGAAGGATCAGGAATAATCCCAGCAAGATGAAAGTTATCGTCTTGTTTCGGTTCAGAAACAAGGCAAGTGCTATTGAAAAAGCTCCTATCAGATATATTCCTATCATGTTCTAATCATTTTAAATCTACACATAAATCATTTTTTCCATTCCGTCCGAAAAAAGGTCTCCATCCCAAAAAGCATTTTAACGCGGACGGATTCAAGGAGATTCTTTCATGTCCGTCCCATAAATGGGACGGCAAAGGATACCGCCTTTTTCCTCTTTCCCTTTTCCTTTTTCTAAATATCAATAATCCTTCAGACTACTTAACTGGCTCACATCAATATCTTTAAATACGTCGCCAATTTTATTCAGGAAGATACCCAGAATGAGCACACTGGCAAAAATATCGAGCATGATACCAAGGTTCACCAACATCGGCATTTCGTTACCCACCGCCAGCGACAATACAAAAACACCATTTTCAATAATCAGATAACCAATGACATGAGTAATGATTTTTCGACGGGTTGCAATGAAATACAAACCGGTAAAAAGTGACGAAAGCGCCACTACAAAAAATATTTTGTCCAGACGGGTATCGTTGATTCCGTTAGCCAGTAAAATAGTGACGACCACAATGAAAGTGGTAATGATTAACGAGACAAAATTGGGCAAAAAAGGCTCCGATTCGCGTGTAATATTATTGCGCTTCAACACATAAGCCATAAACAATGGCACAGCAACCGACTTAAATACAATGGTTTCAAGTAAGATCAAAGCAAGGTTCACCGGATTGATTTCCTGCAACTGAAGAAACACAACCACGAACAGCAATACACCCTGAAATGCCAGCACCTTTAAATAGGTCAGCATCCGGTTGGCAATGGCCATGTAAAACAAGGTGATGATGAAGGTAATAAGCAGTACGTCTATCATTGGATTTGAATTTACGGTTTAAACGAATTTTCCTAAAATCAGTAAAGCGCCAAAGAAAATAAGGAGACTTACCGACGTGAGAACAAAAATAAACTGGGCATTGTGGCTCATCCGGAAACGGGCCATAAACGATTCGATGAATCCAACTCCGGAAGCCAATACAAATTGAATGACAAAAAACATTGGAATTGAATAATGGTATGGAAACACGCCGATAAACAGGTTGACAACCAAAGCCCCATAAATAGCGAATTTCAGATAACCGGCAGTCAGGATTAAACCCAGATCGAATCCGCTGTTATCGAGGATCATCACTTCGTGAACCATGGTCAATTCGAGGTGCGTTTTCGGGTCGTCAATTGGCATCCGGCTATTTTCAACCATTGCAATCATCATCAGTACAAAAGTACCCAAAATAGCCAGCGCATAGCTGATATACGATCCGATATGCAGAGCCGCAAACATTTCATGGAAATTGGTATATCCGGTGAGCAGCGCCAATGAACCCATCAGGATAAAGAAGGCAGGTTCGGCAAACATCGAATAAAGCGCTTCACGGCTGGCGCCCATTCCTTCGAAGCTACTTCCGGTGTCCATCGCCGAAATAATGCTGAAGAACTTTCCTAATGCGAGTATATAGGCGAAAAAGATAAAGTCTCCGTCGAAACTTAAAATTCCTTTCGATTGCCCGAACGGCACCACCAGCATAGCCATGACGACCGACGAAAAATAGATCGTGGGAGCAATCTTAAAAACAAAACTGGTTGTTTCGCTGTACACAACCCCTTTTTTAAAGAGCCTGACCACATCGAACAGGGGCTGAAAAATACCTGGCCCTTTGCGCCCCGAGGAAATACTTTTCACACGGATGATTACTCCGGTAAAAAAGGCTGCTGCTATTAAGATGAGAATTAAACTCAGCATAGTTATATCTGCTTTATAAAGTCGATAAAGATTACAATTTGGTCGTAAAATAACGGAACACAGATGACCGAAACGATAAAAATGATTCCGTATAGAATATAGAATTGCAGCTTCCCATTCTGAAGAAATAAAAATCTTCCCAGCAATGATTTATACGCTGCTATTGGATTATCGATCAGATATTTTTCAATCCGGTCGTATATATGTGTTTCATACGAACCTCCTGAAGGGAAAATACCCTCAACGTCTTTTTGAGTCTTGGAGGAAAGTAAAAATGGACGAAAAAGTTTGCTGTATGGCCTGACGAACGATCCGGCGGTGTATTGCAATTTGACGGTTGGCGCCACATATCCGCAACCCCAAGTAGGTTCAAACGAAGCTTTCCGGTTTTGCATGACCAGCTTCCGGAGACCAAAAACCACCAGGCTGATCAGGATAAATATCCATGTTCCCCACGTAACCGGTTGAAGAAGTTCAGTAGTTTTTTCAGGAAAAGGTATATCTGATATTGATGGAAGACCAGCCAAAAGATTCACTGGTTGTGAAAGTGCATTCATAAAGATTTGTGGAAACACGCCGATAAACACGACCAGAAATGCAATCAGGTAAAGCGGTAAAAGCTGTGAAAAGGAAACTTCTTTCACTTCGTGATCAAATTTCTGACGGGGATTGCCCAAGAAAACAATCCCGAATGCTTTGGTAAAGCACAACAGCGCCAGACCACCAATCAAAACCAGAGCCAGCACCGAAAATATGATGGTCATCAACGGGCCGATCAGCGAACCCTGCATCCAGTAATAGAAACCACTGTAAATGATAAACTCCGAAATAAAACCGTTAAAAGGTGGAATTCCGCAAATGGCAATAGCCGCAATCAGAAAAAGCAAAGCAGTTTGTGGCATCTTTTTGATCAATCCGCCTAAATGATCGATGTGGAGCGTATGTGTTGCCTGATAAACATTTCCGGCTGTATAAAACAAAAGCGATTTGAAGAGCGCATGGTTTAAAGTGTGCAGCAGTCCGCCTGCAAAACCCAGTGAAGCGAGCAGATAATTGCCAGTACCTAGCCCGATACAACCAATGCCGATTCCCATGCCGATAATGCCAATGTTTTCGATGCTGTGATAAGCGAGCAACTTTTTAAGGTTATGTTGCAAAATAGCCAGCATCACGCCATATAAACCAGAAACCACGGAAAAAGCCAGAATCACAAGACCAATGGTATAATAATCCGTCTTGATCAAAGTGATCATCCTGAAGATTCCAAAAATTCCGATTTTAATCATTACACCTGACATGATTCCTGAAATATGAGCAGGTGCTGCAGGGTGTGCATATGGAAGCCAGGTATGAAAAGGAACAAATCCAGCCTTGATTCCAAACCCGATAAAAAAGCAGAGAAACAACACCAGTCCGGTAGCTCCGGAATTTTGTGAAGTATAAGTTGTTATCGAGTTAAAATCGTAACTGCCGGTTTTAAGCGCCACCCATATAAAACCGAACATCAGGAATAAAATTGAGACATGCGAATGGATCAGGTAATTCATTCCGGCTCTTAGTGTAGCCATCTTCCCATGTTCGAATATAACTGCGATAAACGCCGAAAGCGCCATGATTTCCCAGGCAATCAGAAAAACCAAACTATTCTGTATAACACAAAGTCCAATCAATGCTGTATGAAGTAAAATGAAAACAATGCTGTGCAGTGTAAGGTTATTCTTCTGTTTCTCATATGCTTTCATGTAGAAAAGTCCATAGAAACTGCCCGTTATAAAAACAAAATTGATAATCAGGATAAACCACCCGGAAAGAGCGTCTATCCGAAGGTTAACCGGGCCAGTTACCAAACTTCCGGCGAATGAAAATTCCAAAAGTTGTCCACTCAACGGTTGAAATGCAAGATACCCTGAAAGTAATGCATTCATTACAATAGCCGAAAACAATACCATCCCCTTCCCTTTTACTTTCAGAAAAGGAATGATGAGTATCGCCAAAACCGGCACTGTTATAAATGCGTTTGTCAGGTTCATTTCAATACATTTAAAATTGTCAATGTAAAAATTGCTACCATGAATATTATTCCATACCAAACATACGATTGCACCCGTCCGTTCTGAATAAATTTAAAATAATTTGCCGCATAAACCAGATGGTGGGTGATATAATTGATAAAGCGGTATTCGAAAAAATCCTGATAATGCGACACATATTTTCGGCTCACCGGAAAAATCTCTCCAGCTTCCAATTCATTATATTTCTTTTCTTCAACCAGAACAAAACCAAAAATTTTGCCCAACGATTTTGAAAACGATTTTCCGGTGTATTGCATCCTGCTGTTTGGTGCAACATAGGCACATCCCCAGGTTGGCTCCACCTTTTGAGATTTACTTTTTATGACGAACGCACGAATGCCCCAGCTGGCTGCAACAAGCGCGACAAACAGGATCGAATAGAGATTAATATTTGTGATACTTTCAGAATAAGCCGTTAATCCCGACGGTGCGGAAAATGCCATAGCGTTGCCCAAATTCCTCAACAGATTGAAAATCGTATTCAGATAAAATTGCGGCAGAAAAGCAACACTCAACATGACTAACACAATCAGGTATTGAGGGATCAACATCAGAGAAGAAACCTCAACCGGCTGATGATTATACTGTTTTCTTGGATTTCCAAGGAAAATTGTAGCGAACGTTTTGGTGAATGTTAAGACCGAAATACCGCCAATAATGCTCAATCCGCCGAGCGTAACCACCAACAAACTAATCTGGCTTATATTACTGGATTTCAATCCTTCCAAAAGTCCGCTATAGAGAATAAATTCAGAAACAAACCCATTGAAAGGCGGCATTCCGCCAATGGCAATGGCGCCAATCAGGAAAAGCACTGCTGTTCTCGGCATTTGCCTGATTAAGCCACCCAATTTATCCATGTCGCGGGTATGCGTCTGCTGGTAAACCGAACCTGCCGAATAAAACAGCAAGGATTTAAACAGCGAATGATTGAGGACGTGCAACAATGCTCCACCAAAACCAAGATAATACAAAACCGCGGAACCATTGCCCATCCCCATCAATCCGAGGCCAATGCCAATACCAATGATCCCGATATTTTCGATGGTGCAATAAGCCAGCATCCGCTTAAAATCGCGATGAACAGCGGCATTCAATATTCCATACACTCCGGTCAAAACCGAAATGGTAACCACAATTTCGCCCAACAATAAAAAGTCAGCTTTCAGAAAAGAGATGATTCTGAAAATTCCGTAGATCCCAAGTTTGACAATTACTCCAGACATGACGCCCGATACATGCGATGGTGCGGCAGGATGTGCATGAGGTAACCAGCTATGTAAAGGAATGAACCCGGCTTTAATGCCGAATCCAACGAAAAAGATCAGGAACAGCCAGACGTTGCTGTTTGCGCCAAAGTAAGTTTGAAAAGCATCGAAGCTGAATGACCCCGTTTGAAAATAAACCCAGATAAACCCAATGGTTAAAAACGTTACACTGATGTGCATCTGAACCAGGTAATTGATTCCGGCTTTTATCGTTTTGGGCTTGTCGTGATCGAAAATAACCAAGAGCATCGACGACAATGACATCACCTCCCAGGCAACCAGAAAGGCAAGCGAATGTTGCAACATGCACACCCAAACCATCGACAGGTGAAAAATGACAAACAAAATCCAGTGAAAGGCCAGTTTTTGAGCGGAGTTTACGTAAGGCTTCAAATATCCAATGCCATAAATGACGCCGGTTACCGAAGTAAAATTGACGATTAAAATGAACCAGGCCGACAGCCCGTCAATGCGGATGAGAATGTCACCCCAAAATATGTTTCCCTGAAAAAGAATTTCTTTGATTTCGCCGTTCAGTGCACCGATGGCCAAAAGACTAGTTATGACAGCATTTAGAATGACTGTCGTAGCGGCAAGATATGATTTGAACTTTGCAGAAACAAGACATAAGGAAACGATTGCAAAAATTGTTGCGCACCACGACAAATTCAATAGTCCTACCATTTCTATCATTTTTGTCTTCTTGAATTTATATTGTATGGGGGTACAAAGTAAACGATTTTAATAGACTTAATTATAAAACCGAGGCAATGAATTAAGTCAAAATCTCTGGGAATTCAGGTATTTCAGCAAGAAAAGCATACGAATTATCGTCGTAATTAATTTTGCAGCAAAAGTGCTGCAACCCATTACTAACAATCAGGAAAGGCACTTTCAATTGCATGTTGTACCGCACAATCTGATCGAAAGCCAGTTGGCTGATTTTCACTTCAGGAGCTTTAAATTCGGCGACTACCAAAGGATTTCCGGAGCGATTATAAATGACCATATCGGCGCGCTGTGGGTTATTATTAACTTTTACACTGGCTTCCACAACTATCAGCGAAACTGAATAGTTTTTCTCCGAAATCAGGAATTGAACAAAATTTTGGCGCACCCATTCTTCAGAAGTGAGCCGAACAAATTTCTTCCGAAGCGAATCAAAAATAAATGTTTTACCCTCTGTAGTTTTGATTCTGAAAGAATATTCAGGCAAATTCAATTTTTGCATGACGAAGCCAACAAAGTTTGTATTTTTGTATAATTACTGAAGGTAAAAGTAACAATAAAAAGTTCGGAGTACCTAAAGTAATTCGGCTATCAACTTTAGGTACTTTTTGTATGAAGACAAAAGAAGAAATTGTAGAAAACTGGCTTCCAAGATATACGGGAAGGCCTTTGGATGAATTTGATGAACTGATTCTGCTTACTAATTTTCACTTGTATGTGGATATGTTTGCCAAAAAATTCGGAGTTCCGGTAGTTGGTGAAAACAAAAACATGCCCAATGCCAGTGCAGAAGGAATTACCATTATCAACTTTGGTATGGGAAGTCCGAATGCTGCGACCATGATGGATCTGCTGAGTGCAATTCATCCGAAAGCGGTTCTATTTTTGGGAAAATGCGGCGGACTGAAAGCTAAAAACCACTTAGGAGATTTCATTCTACCGATTGCGGCCATTCGCAGCGAGGGAACATCTAATGATTATTTACCTCCTGAAATTCCAGCACTTCCGGCATTTAATCTGCAGCGGGCAGTGTCGACCGCCATAAGAAACAGAAAGCACGATTATTGGACAGGGGTTGTTTATACTACAAATAAACGCGTTTGGGAATACGACGACCGATTCAAAAAGTATCTTGAAAAATCAAGAGCAATGGCCATCGACATGGAAACCGCGACTATATTTACAGTTGGGTTCTGTAACCAAATCCCTTCCGGAGCTTTACTACTCGTATCCGACCAACCTATGATTTCGGAAGGCGTAAAAACCGCAGCCAGCGACCAAATTGTGTCGAACAACTTTGTTCAGGAGCATTTGGAAACAGGAATTGATGCCTTGCTTGAAATAAAAAACAACGGAGAATCGGTTAAACACCTGAAATTTTAATACCTGAATCAAGAATGACTTTCGAAGAGATAATCAGCAACCTTCAAAAAAAAATATACCATCCCATTTATTTCCTGATGGGAGAAGAAACGTATTTTATTGATAAAATCAGTGATTATATTTCAGAGAATGTGCTGACTGAAGCTGAAAAAGGATTCAATCAAACCGTGCTTTATGGAAAAGACATCGAACCTCATACGATTATTGCCAACGCACGCCGGTTCCCGATGATGGCCAATTACCAGGTAATTATTGTTCGCGAAGCCCAGAATATTAAGAAGATAGAGGAGTTGGAAACCTATGCCAAGAACCCGCTGAATTCGACAATTCTGGTTATTAACTACAAATATAAAACGCTCGACAAGCGAAAAACATTTCCGAAACTACTGGATCAGAAAGGAGTGCTATTCGAATCGAAAAAAATATACGACAACCAACTTCCAACCTGGATTTCGACTTATCTGAAAAATCAGCAATACACCATTTTGCCTCAGGCTGCTGCAATGATTTCTGAATTTTTAGGAGCGGACCTTAGCAAAGTGGCCAATGAGTTGGACAAACTGATTATTTCATTACCGGTTGGCACCCAAATCACCCCCGACCACATCGAAAAAAACATTGGGATCAGCAAAGAATTTAATGTGTACGAACTTCAGAATGCATTGGGCGATCGCGATCTGCTGAAAGCAAACCGGATCATCAACTATTTCGGAGCCAATCCATCATCAAATCCAGTTCCGGTGGTAATTTCATCACTATATTCCTATTTTTCTAAAATACTGAATTATCACTTTTTGGAAGATAAATCGCAAAACAATGTCGCTTCGGTTCTTCAGGTTCATCCGTTTTTCGTGAAAACTTATATTGTGGCAGCCAAAAACTACAACATCAAAAAATTGGTCGAAATTGTAAGTATTCTGCGTGAGTATGATATGAAATCGAAAGGATTTGGCAATATTACCGCATCGCCAGCCGACCTTCAACGGGAAATGATTTACCGAATTTTACATTAAACTATTTGCTTATGACCATTATTCTGATTGCCATCACCGTAGCTGTTTCGTTTGCAGCCTTCAAATCGCCTAAACTGATGGATCAGTTGCAATTTAACGCCAGTAAAATTGTCCACAAGAAAGAATATCACAGACTGATCACCCATGCTTTTATTCATGCCAACTGGGAGCATTTGTTTGTGAATATGATTGTGCTGTTTTCGTTTGGAAGTGCTATTGAGATGTATTTCAAAGCTTATTTCGGAAACAATGCTATTTTGGATTATGCGCTCCTTTATTTTGGAGGAATTTTGGCATCGAATATTTATGCGCTGATCAAGCACCGCAACAATTATTTTTACAACTCTGTTGGAGCATCCGGAGCCGTTTCGGCTGTGCTTTTTGCGGCCATTTTCTTCGATCCGTGGAATAAAATCTATTTTTTTGGAATTCTACCTATCCCGGGAATTGTGTTTGCTGGGCTCTATCTGGTTTATTCGTACCAGATGAGTACGAAACAAAAAGACAATGTGGCTCATGATGCACACTTTCTTGGCGCTTTGTTTGGTTTTATTTTTCCAATACTACTCAATCCACTTTTATTCGAAAGCTTTCTGGATAAACTCTTCAGGTTGGTACAATGAACAAAGCAATCTTTCTGGATCGTGACGGTGTTTTGTTCGACAACAGCGAGCATTACTACATTTGGAAATCAGATCAATTAAAGATTGTTGATGGGACTGTTGAAAATCTAAAAATGCTAATTCAGAAAGGATTTCAGCTATTTATTATCAGTAATCAAGGAGGTATTTCACGCGGATTGTACTCAAAAAATGACATTGAAAAGCTTCACGAAGAGCTGATTCAAACATTCAGAAAGAATGACATAGAAATAACTGAGATTGCATTTTGTCCACATCATCCGGAAATAGAAAAATGCCTATGTAGAAAACCGGATTCGCTGATGATTGAAAAACTAATGGCCAAATATAAAATTAGCAAGACTGATTCATACCTTATTGGCGACAGTAAATCAGATATGGATGCTGCCGAAAAAATTGGAATTCAGGGAATTAAGATCATTCCCAATCAGAACATGTTTCCATACCTCTCATTTCTGAACAAATGAGCAAAGGCAAATATATACTAGTCAACGGATCATTTGTACTTACAGAAGATTATAGAATTTCCCTTTCAGAATCGGAAATGCTCCATTATTCTGAAAAATTCAGGGCTATCCGATCAACTTTTCCATTTTTCGAAGAGACACTCGAACTGATTCGGATAAAACTTCTATACTACAACCAACTATTTCCCGAATTCACTACCAATAGTGGATCAGAGCTGAAGCGACAACTTGAACGTACCCTGAATAAAAACAAACATTTTCTGGGTGCAATAGCTACGCTAACCTTCAAGTTTAACGGTCAGAAAGTAACTTACACCATCCAATCAGAAAAAGCAGAGCATATTGGGTATGAGCTAAACGAAAAAGGCCTGTATGTCGAAATCATCAATTCAATTCAGAAATCGAAATCTTCACTTTCCAATTTGTCATTGGGTTCGGAAATCTATTGGCACATTGCATCGAATCATCTTAAAGAATCGACAGTCGATGACCTTTTAATTGTCAACACTTCGAATGGAATTATTGAAGCACCGGAATCTAATATTTACCTGATTAAAGATAAAACTGTTCGGGGAGCCAGCAGCGAACAAGGGGCATATGTAGATATTACAAAACCGCTTATTCTTAACCTTTTAGTCAATCTAAAACTTGCTTACAATGAAGATGAAGAAATTACAGAAACAAGACTCCGTGATGCAGATGAATTACTAATTGTGAATTCAATCAAAGGAATCCGATGGGTAATAGGATATGAAGGCAAACGATATTTCAATAATACGATAAGGAAAATAAACGAACTATTTAAACTGAAGACGACTAATTGAGGGAAGGATTTTCAGGGAAGTTTTCCCACATCGAATATTTTCCTCCCATGGCACGAACCGATTTTGCCCACATCTCATCTTCTTCAATATTCATTAAGTCAGACTCTGAAGTATCGGCCACTAACCATGAATTTTCATCTATTTCATCTTCGAGCTGACCAGCTTCCCATCCGGAGTATCCCAGAAAAAAACGAACCTGAGAATGATCTACAAGACCAAGTTTAATCTGCATTTTGAGAGTATCAAAATCACCACCCCAATAAAGATTATCTTTAATATGAATACTTTCAGGGATTAAATTTCCAAGCGTATGAATAAAATAGATTGAATCAGTTCCAACAGGTCCTCCAATGTGTATTTCTGAGTCAAAATCGGGGAAATCAACAAAAAGGTCTTCAACCGGAAAATCAACCTTCTTATTCAGGATAAAACCAACTGCCCCGTCCTTATTGCATGAAGCCAAAATTATTATAGACCGGTTGAAATAACTTCCGGTCAAAAAAGGCTCTGCAATTAAAATATTACCCTGTCGTGGAGCAATATGATTGGACTCTATCTTAAATATGTTGGTATTTATCTTCATCGATCAAACTTAATTGAAGAAATATAGTAATTCTCATGATTTTATCAAAAAAAACAGTTGAATTTCAGATAAATTTAATCAATCACCTGTATATAAATAAACAACAAATATACGGAGAGCAAAAATTAACGATTAATTGGGTATAAAAATGACAAACAAGGCAGGAAATAAACACTCTAAATATCTTAATTTTAATTTTCTTCAACGATGACGTAGATTTCTTCGTTGGCCTTTTTCATAAAAAACTGTTCGCGTGCAAACTTTTCCAGGTTCACATCATTAGTCTGCAATTCAAACAATTTACGTTTATCAGCCTCAATTTTATGCTTGTAGAAACTAACCTGCTCCTGGAGCATCGCAAGTTCCTGAAGATTTTTCTGGTTTTGCCTTATATTGTTCTCGTCAAAAAACATGATCCAAACAACAAACGCGACTAAAGCGATCAAATATTTGTTAATGATGGATTTTACGATTTTTGAACCTAATTCTTTGGCTTCCATGCGAATGATTTTGAACAAAAATAACATTTCCCAACACAAAAAAAAAGGAGATGAAATAATTCATCTCCTTTTTTGATAAAATTTAAATTATTCTTTATCCGGTGCAAAATTCGGATAAGTATAACTTTTAGGTGAAACAAAAGTTTCTTTGATTGTGCGAATTGAAGTCCATCGTAAAAAATTGAAGACTGAACCTGCTTTATCGTTCGTGCCAGATCCTCTTGCTCCGCCAAATGGCTGCTGACCAACAGTTGCGCCGGTAGGTTTGTCATTGATGTAAAAATTACCGGCAGCATTCTCCAGTCGCTTTGTTATTCGTTCAATATTGTAACGATCTTGAGAGAAGATTGCTCCGGTTAAAGCATAAATTGAAGTTTTGTCCAGAATATCAAGTGTCCGATCCAATTCTTCGTCTTCGTAAACATATACAGTGAGAACCGGTCCGAAAAGCTCTTCAACCATGGTAATATAATTGGGGTTTTTTGCCAAAATTACTGTTGGCTCGATAAAATATCCAACCGATTTATCGCAATTTCCTCCAAATAAGACTTCAGCATCGTCATCTTTTCTCGCCTGTTCAATAAAACCGGCCAGTTTATCAAACGAAGATTCATCAATCACCGCATTTACAAAATTGGTAAAATCTTCAGGAGGTCCCATTTTCACGGTTGCCAACTCATTTCCTAAACGAGTGCAAACGTCGTCCCAAATACTTTGTGGCACATAAGCCCTTGAAGCCGCAGAACATTTCTGGCCCTGATATTCGAAAGAACCTCGCAACATAGCGATAGCCAATGCCTGAGGATCGGCGGTTGGGTCGGCGAAGATAAAGTCCTTTCCTCCGGTTTCACCAACTATTCTGGGGTACGATTTGTAATTATGTATATTTTCTCCAATTGTTTTCCACATTCCCTGAAAAACTCCTGTAGATCCGGTAAAATGAATTCCTGCAAAATCAGGAGATTTGAAAATAACATCAGCAGCTGTTGGACCACCAACATAAACCAGATTGATTACACCATCAGGTAATCCTGCTTCCAGAAGAACTTCCATTATTACTGCTGCTGAATAAACTGCCGTTTTCGAAGGTTTCCAAACTACTACATTTCCCATCATGGCAGGTGCTGCAGGCAGGTTTCCGGCAATTGAAGTGAAATTAAATGGAGTAAGGGCAAAAATAAATCCTTCAAGAGATCTGAATTCATTATAATTCCAGATTCCTGGGGCAGATTCGGGTTGCATTTTATAAATATCAGTTATGCAACGAACCCCAAACCGGAAGAAATCAGCCATTTCACAAGCCGCATCAATTTCTGCCTGATACGCATTCTTTGATTGCCCAAGCATAGTTGCAGCATTAATTTTGGCACGATAAGGTCCTGCAAATAAATCGGCGGCCTTCAGAAATATAGATGCACGGTGTTGCCATGACATGGTATTCCATTTTTCACGGGCCAACATAGCTGCATCGATAGCCATTTGCACATGAGAAGAATCTCCCTGATGGTAATATCCAAGCGTATGCTTAAAATCATGTGGAGGCGAAATACGCACTCTTCGGTCGGTAGTAACTTCTTTTCCACCAATAATCATTGGAAGTTCAAGCTCAACTGATCTTAAATCACTAAGCATTTTCTTTAATTCCATTCTTTCCGGGGACCCTGGCATATAGCTTTTAATGGGTTCATTTTTTATATCCGGAATATTAAAAAATCCTTTCGACATGACTAAAAGTGTTAATTTGATATTTTATATTCTAAGTTGTCAAAACTAACCTTTCTGACCAGCTAAATTCCTAATAAAAATCACGTTTCCTTTTTTGCATAAATTTTGCCAAACGAGATTGGAATCTAAATTTTACTATATTTAATCCCTCGTATAAGTTGAATGATGACGCTAATTCATGCTAGACGCAATAACTAAATCAATTACTACACGTTACCACATTAATGCCAAACATGACTTACTAAAGATCATTGGCTTTCACGTGTTTATCATACTTGGATTACTCGGCGGGCTGGCAATGTTTACGCTCGATATGATCGGGAATTCTTTTTATGAGTGCTTACCCGGTGATATCACAATACTGATACTTTTTGGAATTGCATTTTATGGTCTCCGCCAAATCAGTATTTCATGGGCAACGAATATATTTTTTTTAGTTCCGTTTATACCTTACTTTTTCTTCATTTCAACTTCGTTTGCAATTATTCCGAATCATTTATCGGTGACAAATACCTTATGGACTTTAATTCCATTTTTTTTGTTTTTTCTGATATTCAGCGATAAGAAAATTGATTTGGTCATATTCTTTGGATTGTCTTTTTTAACATTAATAATTCACACCTATCAGGCTGGACTAACTGACCTATTGTTGAATTATAAATGGGAAGCGAGTGCCTCTTATACAAATCCGTTTATAACTCTTACTGTTTATTTTCTTGGTTCGATGTTGGTTGCGTGGAGATATCAAACTGCCATCAATGCTTTAATTGAACAAAAAGAAAACACTGAACGGGTAATCAATCAAACCATCCGTAACATTCCACAGGGAATGCTTCATCTCGAAATTGTCAATGATGAATTCGGGACTCCTTCGCATCTGGAAGTTCGAAGAACAAATCTGGCATTTGAGCGTCTTTTTAAAATCACATCGCGCGAGCTCAAAGATCAATCGGCTGATGACGTATTTCCCAAAATATTCAGAGGTTCATTTGATTGGAATAGGGAATACCTTCAGTCAAAAAAAAATCATTTTTCATTTTATCTTGAACGACTAGATAAATATTTCGAAGTTGACACTTTTAAAATTTCCAACAACCAAATAATTAGCCTTTTTATCGATTCAACATTAAAACAGAGTCGCATAATAGATCTGGAAGAGAATAAAAAACGCTATCAGGTGCTTTTAGAAGCGATACCCGATTTATTCTTTATTATCGACAAAGAAGGCGTTTATGTCGATTTTGTATTTAAAGCATCAGAAGCCCTAAAAATAAAGCCTGACGATATTATTGGGAATTCGATATTTGAAGTAGGGTTTTCTGAAAAAATGTCCTCTAAAATATTCCAGTGTATTCAGCAATCAATTGAATTCGACAGCATTGAGACTATTGAGTATGCATTAGAAGTTGAAGGTTCTTCAGCTCTTTTTGAAATGCGAATTGCTCGGCTGAATGATCATTCGGTGGTTTCGCTGGCACGTGATATTACTTCCAGAAAAATGGCTGAACTAAAATTGGAGGAAGCTAAGAACAAAGCAGAGGAGGCTGATCGCCTAAAGACTGCTTTCCTCGCCAATATTTCACACGAAGTCAGAACACCAATGAACGCCATTATCGGATTCTCGAAAATGATAGCATCTCCTGAATTTGACGAAGATGAAAAAAACAAATTCGTTGAAATTATTCTTACCAACGGGAAATTATTACTGGCACTGATTAATGACATGATTAGTCTTTCGAAGATAGAAAGTAACACTCTGATCGTTAAGAAATCGTTGTGTAGAATAAATGACCTGATGGTCACACTTTATAAAGAATTTACTTATGATATTGAAGACAAAAAAGATATTAAAATAAAGCTGAGTTGCGACAACGCAAATCCAAAATTTGCAATTACAACAGATGCAACTTTGCTTCAATCAATCTTACAAAAGCTCATCGATAACGCGATTAAATTTACTGAACATGGAGATGTTGAATTCGGATATCGGATACTGGAATCAAATGAGCTGGACTTTTTTGTGAGAGACACCGGTATCGGAATATCAGAAAAAGATCAAAGTCGAATTTTCGAACGATTTCACCAGCTCGACAACCGAACTATTCGGGCGTATGAAGGCACAGGGCTTGGACTCTCAATTGCGCAACATTACGCGAGGCTTCTTGGAGGCGAATTACAGGTTAATTCAAAACTTGGGGTTGGATCGACATTTTCATTTACCGTCCCATACGCTAGGGAAGAAAGCCCGTTGAAGATCGTTCGCTAAAGCATAAAAAAGGATGATAATTAGCCCTTGAAAATCTTCCTTCAAATCTTATAAATTCAGATTGAATTTATAACCCTAAACTATTTCTGAGCTGAATTAATGGTTAAAAATCCGACTAAACGATCGTAACGACTTGAAAAGTCTTTGAAATAGGCAAAAATCTGATAATCGTTTTCGGTCAAATAAAAAGAACCTTCCAAATTCACCGAATCAGCTTTTTTAGCCCCCTCAGGAACATAAACATACTGGTAATTGTAATAACCCT
>Ga0302296_1001363_pt1 | contig 17748 bp, 17 predicted proteins | sample III_Fen_N3_1_FD_194546 | JGI IMG/M metagenome (GOLD analysis project Ga0302296, IMG submission 194546) | Peat permafrost microbial communities from Stordalen Mire near Abisko, Sweden - III_Fen_N3_1 | ecosystem: Environmental > Terrestrial > Soil > Wetlands > Permafrost | place: Sweden: Abisko...
AGGCAGTAATGGTATGACCCGAAGGAAAACTGTGGGACGAATGCATATGTTCTCCAAAGATTTGATGCAATTGAATGTCCGGAAAATTTTCTTTAAAATACAGGATGGGGCGAGGCTCATTCCAGGTCTGCTTTATGATAATAGATATTAACCCTGTGGCAAGTTGTGAAACAAGGACGAAAAGTGCCATTCGATATCTGTAAAACAGCAAACCGCCCACAACGGCATAGGGAATCCAGTCACCCACAAAAGTGTAATAACGAAAGAACACATCGGCAGCCGGAGAATTGAACGATATCATCCACAGGTGTAAATTAGCTTTCTCATTACTACCGATCAGGACAATCAAAGTCAGGACAAACAATAAGTAAGGTATATAAAATGCACTGTATTTTTTCATAGTAAACCATTTAATAAGAACTACAATAATAACCCCCAACCCCTAAAGGGGTGCAACAAACCACAAACCTTTCAAACTCATCAAACCCTTCAAACCTTTCAAACTCTTCAAACTCTTCAAACTCTTCAAACTCTTCAAACCCTTCAAACCCTTCAAACTCTTCAAACTCTTCAAACTCTTCAAACCCTTCAAACTCTTCAAACTCTTCAAACTCTTCAAACCCTTCAAACCCTTCAAACCCTTCAAACCCTTCAAACCCTTCAAACTCTTCAAACCCTTCAAACCTTTCAAACTCTTCAAACCCTTCAAACCCTTCAAACTCTTCAAACCCTTCTTCCCCGTAGCATTTCACGTTTCCCGGGAGGTCCGGGCAACCGTTCAACCTCGAATCCGGCAGTCTGCATAGCCCTTCGTACTTTTCCTTTAGCACAATAAGTTGTCAGAACCGCTCTGGCATTGCAATGTGAGTATATCTTTTCAAACAATGCCTCGCCCCACATTTCTGGTTGCTTCTCCGGCGAAAAGGCATCAAAATACACCACATCAAATTTGTCTTTAAACACAAATTCCGTGAAATCGTCTCTTATTTTATTCAACACAAAAAAAGGTGTAACCGGTATTTCTTCATTCCACCCGGCAGTATGCATTTTTTCAAAAGCCTCACGTTTTCCTGGAGCCAATTTATTGGGATAATTTAAAAGCAATGCCGTTTCTATTTCCACGGGATATAATTCAAGAGTTGTATAGTGAATGAGTTTATCACTCCCCTCCGCCTCCAACAAAGTCAGGAATGCATTTAACCCGGTTCCGAAGCCTATTTCCAGTATCCGGATCTCCTCTTTTGGGCACTGTTTCAATCCGGCTTCAATAAAGATATGCAGCGACTCCTGTATGGCACCATGGGTAGAGTGGTAGCATTCATCTATTTCCTGAACAAATAATGTATGCGACCCGTCTTCAGTCAGCTTTAATTCTGTTTGCATAGTTTCTTTTTTAATTCTGGAACGTACCTTCAATCTGAATGTCGTCGATCGAATTACTTAAAAACGAATTCATTCTGAATAAATTATTCATAGCAGATAAGACTTAAGAAATTACATGTAGGTTGTTCATTCAGATCCCGGGTTACTTACGGAGTACAAAAATAGCCTTTTATATTCCACTAAACAAGTTCGTGTTATATGAAATACGTAAACGGAGTCACACGTAAAGAATAAAACTTCTATATTCAATGAATTAAAATTTCTGCCGTAGTAAACCTCTCATATTTTTTTTTACGTGCTTAGTCTTATTTTAATCCATTTTATATTCTGTGATTAAACTGCAATTTTATTGGGGCAACTGATTTATTACAGATAAAAAGCAGATCATCTAATTTTCTTTTTATATTTGTATTACGAATGCATCTCTAAGTCTGAATGGTTTTGGATTGGTTTTGGATTGGTTTTGGATCCGAGGCTATTCCGATATATCAATCACTTAACATTCATTTATTCGCCCTATATATGCCATATATCTATATAGATATATGGCATATATAGGGCGAATAAATGAACGAATTATAGATACCAAAACCAATCCAAAACCAATCCAAAAGCTATTGAAAAACAATTGTAGAATAATAGCAAAATGAGTTATAAGCAATACTCTTGCGAATTAGAATCCAAAGGCAGTAGAAGTCTGAATATAAAATTAATGAATTTTATTCGGGTAGATAGTCATTGTGAGGAATCTTTGCGGATAATTATTAAAAAAAGACAACCGCTATTCCTATTAAAGGAACAGCGGTTGTCATAATTATGCAAAATGAATGAACTTAGTAATTTTGTTTTTCCACTTCAAAATAAGCCTGCGGATGGGCACAGGTAGGACAAGCTTTAGGAGCTTCTTTCCCAACATACACAGCACCACATTCGCGGCATTGCCAGGTTGTTTCTTCTTCACGGACAAAAACAGTACCTGCCTCTACGCGTGATTGCAACCTGCGATAGCGTTTTTCGTGCTGAGCTTCCACTGCAGCAATTTTACGCCAGGTAGCAGCAATATTGGAAAATCCTTCGGCTTCAGCCACATCGGCAAAATGAGGATACAAATCGGACCATTCTTCGTTTTCCCCATCAGCAGCTTCCTTTAAGTTCACGGCTGTAGTTGAAATAGTACCGGCAGGATATTTGGCAGTAATTTCTACAGCTCCACCTTCCAGGTAAGTAAAGAATTTTTTGGCATGTTGTTTCTCCTGATCAGCTGTTTCAAGGAAAATAGCTGAAATTTGTTCATACCCTTCGGTTTTGGCTACCTTGGCAAAATACGTGTAACGCATACGGGCCTGACTTTCGCCGGCAAACGATTTCAGTAAATTCTTTTCGGTTTCTGTACCTTTAATACTTTTCATTTTAATGGAGTTTTAATAAGTTGACTTATATATGATTTTAGAGAAATTGCATTGTCATAGTGCAAAGATAGGAAATAATGAAAACATAGAGTATCATCTTTCCTTTCTTTTAAATGATCTTCATTAAAAAAATACTTACATTAGTATAATCAGTGAGAAGTAAATATTTTGACAACGAATTAACAGAACTTTCATCCCTATTATTTTAACGATTATCGGGGAAAGTCTTTTTTAGTCATTGCATTAAATTAAATTTTACAATTTCGTCTCAAAGTTAAGAATTTTTTATTAACACAAACCAGAATATTGATTTATTTCTATTTAGCAGGAAAATTGCATCCTCCTTTTAAATCCGTATCTTTGCATTTTCAAATAACTCACTAAAAATATGATCAGTTACCTGCAAGTAGAGAATCTCACCAAATCATTTGGTGACAATCTGCTTTTTGAAAATATATCCTTCGGTATTGCCGACAACCAACGCATGGCATTAATCGCCAAAAACGGCACCGGGAAAACCACATTACTCAACATTCTGTCTGGAAAGGAAGATTACGAGAGTGGAACAATTTCATTCAAACGTGATTTACGAATTGCCTACCTGGATCAGGATCCTGACTTTCCAAAAGAACTGACCGTGCTGGATGCCTGTCTGCAAACAGACAGTGAAGCGGTACGAACCATTGCCAGATACGAACGTTGCATGTTGTCGAATGATCATTCCGATCTGGATGAAATTCTTGCCAATATGGATTTGAATAAAGCCTGGGATTACGAACAACGGATCACCCAGATTTTAGGCAAACTTAAAATTACCAATTTAGATCAACTGATAGGAGAGCTTTCGGGAGGACAACTAAAAAGGGTTGCACTTGCGAACGTATTAATCGGGGAACCTGATTTATTGATTCTCGATGAGCCTACCAATCACCTCGATCTTGAAATGGTAGAATGGCTGGAAGATTTCCTGAAGCGTTCGAACATGGCGTTATTGATGGTAACTCACGATCGTTATTTCCTCGATCGTGTCTGTACGAATATCCTGGAGATTGAACATCAGGCAATGTACCAATACAACGGAAATTACAGTTATTACCTGGAAAAACGTCAGGAACGGATTGAATCGTTCAATGCAGAAAGCGAACGCACGGTAAACTTATACCGCAAGGAACTTGAATGGATGCGACGTCAGCCACAGGCACGTGCCACCAAGGCCAAATCGCGTATCGACAGTTTTTATGAAATAGAGGAACGTGCTAAACTGCGTCACAACAACGACACCGTTCAACTTGATGTAAAAGCGAGTTACCTGGGCTCCAAAATATTCGAAGCCAAATATGTTTGCAAGGCATACGGCGACCTCAAAATACTGGATAATTTCTATTATAACTTTGCCCGTTATGAAAAAATGGGCATTGTAGGAAAGAATGGAACCGGTAAATCGACGTTCTTAAAAATGTTATTGGGCGAAGTGAAACCCGATAGCGGTTCGTTTGATATCGGCGAAACAGTTGTGTTTGGATATTACAGTCAGGACGGCCTTGCTTTTGACGAACAGATGAAGGTGATAGACGTTGTTACGGATATTGCAGAAGAAGTGGATTTAGGTAACGGCAAAAAAATGACAGCTTCACAATTTCTGTTGCACTTTTTGTTTACTCCTGAAACCCAATATAATTACGTTTATAAACTGAGCGGTGGTGAGAAACGACGGTTATACCTTTGTACCGTACTCATGCGTAATCCAAACTTCCTGGTACTGGATGAACCGACAAACGACCTGGATATTATGACCTTAAATATACTCGAAGAATACCTTCGTGCATTTAAAGGTTGTGTGATAGTGGTAAGTCATGACCGGTATTTTATGGATAAAGTGGTTGATCATTTAATGGTGTTCAAGGGTGATGCCGAATTAAAAGACTTCCCGGGCAACTACACCGACTATCGCGAATGGAATGAATTGCTGGAAGAACAGGAAAAAGAAGAAAAGAAAAAAGCAAAGTCGAAAACGTCCAATTCGAAGGTTCATGCAGCACCCAAAGAAAAAGTAAGCAAACAAAGCTTCAAGGATAAGCAGGAATTTGAAACCCTGGAAAAATTAATACCACAACTGGAATCAGAAAAGGTTGAGATTGAAAGCCAACTGGCATCAGGTAAATTGAGCACCGCTGAGATTGTAAAAGTATCACAACGACATGCCGAAGTAAGTGGGTTGATTGATGAAAAGACGATGAGATGGCTGGAATTAAGTGAAGTTTAAGAACCCAATCAACTAGAAAAAGAGTCATTTTATCAGCACGTAGTTGTATATTTAAATAAGAGATTGATTTGTCAACCCGGTCAAATCAAAGATGTGAATACGATTTATTCCTCTTACAGTATTTTCTATCAGAATTTCTGACAGAGCAATAGTCCATTTAGTCTTTGGATTGATAATAATTTCAAGTCATCATTCGGTATACTAAAAACGATTTTTATACATCAAAAATTTCGTTGGTAAAAGCTATATAAACCGTTAAATAATTAACGATAGGACATTTTAATTTGCATACAATTCTATTAAATTCAACAACACACTTTACTTTCAGTTAATTTCATTAACTTTGGGGATTCTATTAAACCTTATTGATTAATGAAAAAATTCTTACCCCTACTTATTACACTAATTTTATGTTGTAATACCTCTTTTGCAAAGCCTGTATTAACAAGTTCCAAATACCTGATATCCACTCTTTATGACGGAGCTACAGGGACAGTTAGTCCGGGAAACAGCACGTATCAGTTGGCCTATTTTCCGGACAGAAGTAATGAAACGGCAACCTCATCCGATTACTGGATTATAAAAAGTGCCGGAGGATTGGAATATACTTTTCAGAATTCATCATCATTAAAATATATCAGGTATGATGTGACAGCAATAGATCGTGCTGCCCTTGTCATGTCAGATACACTCGTTGCTGACAAATCGACTTCCTTTACCCTGGAGTTGAAAATGGTAAACAATTTGTGTTATTATATCATTCGTTCAGTAGTAAATACGGCCAAAATATGGGATAGAAGAGTACTAATTCAGGGAACCATGTATCCTGTTGGAGTATACAGTGGTACCGGTGGTGATATTGAGTCGTTCGTATTTTATGATTCGGAAGGTAATTCGATGATCGATGATGGGAAAGCACCGGTAGATTTGCCCAAAGTCACCCAAACCCTGGGGTCATTTAGCAGTTATTTCAGCATATTGACTTTTGACGGTAAAATTCCTGCTGTCGACACATCAAAAAAAGAATTCTATATTACTGTTGCTGAATCTAAAATGAATTCGTACCTCACTATGAAAGTCAATTACACTATCAAGAACCCGGCATACAGCTTATATATAAACAATGCTCCTGTAACCAGTGGCATTGATTTCCGGTATCTGGCAAGTTCACAGAAAGTTCCGATTGAAATTAGAAACGGATCAACAATAATTTCAACAGGATCTTTTATTGTGAGTTGTCTTCCGTTTATTCAGGTATATTCGGATGTTGAATTAGGGGGAGTGTATAATTTAGGCCGAATTTCGGTGACCGATCCGACTACTAATTTACCTTCAGAGATACTGCTTTCAGGTATTAAATTAAGGGGTGACTATGCTTCCCGGGTCGAAAAGAAATCCTATGCTTTAAAACTGAAAGATACCGATGGTGTAACTTCACTGGACCGGTCTTTTTATGGACTGAGAAGTGACAACAATTGGATACTGGATGCCATGTATATTGATCCGGGACGTATGAGGAACCGTGTTTCGACTGATCTATGGAATGAATTTTCAACCCGTCCGTATTATGCAGCCAGCGAGCCGGATATGGTAAACGGAACTCGTGGAAACTTTGTAGAGGTTTTTATAAACGACTCATACAACGGATTATATTGTATGACCGAAAAAGTTGACAGAAAGCAACTGAACCTGAAAAAGCTCAAGTATTCTACTGATTTAAGTACCGTAACACAACGGGGAGCCTTGTACAAAGCTGACAACTGGTCGATTGGAACCCAGTTGGGGAATCCGATTACCTGGGGAATAAATATCTTACCGGACTATGATAATAAATCAGAAGCATGGACTGCTTTTAATGTAAAATATCCGGATTTTGGAGATGGTGAACCGGTAGAATGGAAGCCTGTTTTTGATGCTGTAACTGTTCCTTACTGGAAAACCAGTGATCAGGTATTTACCTCAAAAGTGTCCACTTATTTTGATTTACCTGTTTTTATCGATTATTACCTGTTTCTCGATTTATTGCTGGCGACCGATAATCATGGGAAAAACTATTATCTGTCGGTCTACGATCAAACAGTTTCACCCAAAGTAAGTCTGACTCCCTGGGATCTGGATGGTGTCTGGGGACGACGATGGGATGGGTTGTCCAATTTAACCAGGGCTGATCAATCTTTCGAAACGTACATTAAATACAACGAGCCACAACAGAACAATCTTTATCTTCGTATAATGGCCTCTAATACCGAAGGGTTTAATGACAAATTAAAGAGCCGTTACAAAGAGCTTCGCGGAACCTATTTTTCATATACCGGTTTGATGGCTCGATTTCAGAAATATTGTGGATTGTTTAACAAAAGCGGTGTGAGTGTCCGTGAAAAATCGCGTTGGAACATTCAGGATATTAATCTTGAAATGACCTTTTTATCCGATTGGATCACTACCCGTTTAAATTATCTGGATATTCAATATCTGAAATCAAAATATACAGATATTCCTGAGATGAATCAACCAACTATCAAATTATCACCTAATCCGGTTATCAACATGGTGACGGTCTATAACGCCAATGCAGGAGATATCGTACAGATCATTTCGATCCAGGGTACTGAATTATCACGTACCATTTCGAATGGAAGCAATACAATGATAGATATGACCGGATATACACCGGGCATTTATTTCATTAAAGCAGGAAAATCTATTTCAAAGGTGATAAAGAAATAGTTCGGATGCCAAATTTCAGTAACACAATAACTCTCTTTACAATTCTCTTTATACGGAAAACTTAAGCAGTCAATGCTTAGGTTTTCAGGTAACAATTGGATAAAAAACAATTTCAAATATGTCGATAGGCATTTATATACCATAAACATGGTATATAAAATACCGCATCTTTGCGATTGTGAAGATGTAATTATTGCCGTATTTTTGCATCATAAAAATAAACAAACCCAAAATTTTTATTATCATGGCAAAAATAGCTAAAGATTTAACCGAACTAATAGGGAATACACCCCTTGTTCATCTGGCAAATTACAGTGCAAAGAAAGGACTTGAAGCCACCGTTATTGCAAAACTTGAATCATTTAATCCTGCAGGTTGCGTAAAAGAGAGAATTGCATTATCGATGATTGAAGATGCTGAAAAAGCTGGAAAGTTAAAGGCCGGAATTGAAATAATTGAACCTACCAGTGGAAATACCGGTATTGGATTAGCAATGGTAGCAGCCATTAAAGGATATAAACTTACGCTTACTATGCCCGAAACAATGAGCATCGAACGCAGGAATCTATTAAAAGCATTCGGAGCAAATCTTGTATTGACTCCCGGAGCAACCGGCATGAAAGGTGCTATAGCCCGTGCATTGGAATTAAAAGAAGAAAACCCGGCATCATTTATTCCTCAACAATTTGATAACCCTTCAAACCCGGATGTTCACAAACGTACAACCGGAGAAGAAATATGGAATGATACCGATGGTAAAGTTGATATTTTTGTAGCAGGTGTTGGTACCGGTGGAACCGTTAGTGGTGTAGGCAGATCGTTGAAAGCTCATAATCCCAACGTGAAAATTATTGCAGTTGAGCCTTCCGATTCACCTGTACTTTCAGGAGGAAACCCCGGTCCACATAAGATACAGGGAATTGGCGCAGGTTTTATACCAAAAAATTACGATGCCAGTGTGGTTGATGAAATCATTCAGGTTAGTAACGATAACGCTATTCTGACTTCACGCCAGTTAGCACAACAAGAAGGACTTTTAGTTGGCATCTCCTCAGGAGCAGCTGCTTATGCAGCAACCATATTAGCTCAACGTCCCGAAAACAAAGGAAAAGTGATCGTAGCCTTACTTCCCGATACCGGCGAACGCTATCTTTCCACATTGCTTTATGCATTTGAAGAATACCCGCTTTAATCAGGAGTGAGGAGTAAGAGGTAAGAAATTTGCATTTTTTCCTTTTCGAGCATTAAATCATTAAACAATAAAAATAATTAACATTAAAAATCAGGTAGCAAGAAAGTGTCATTGATCGCTTAGATTCTTACCACTTTCTTTCTTACCTCTTACCACTAAAAATATGGCTGATAACAACTTAAAATTCGAGACACTGCAGGTACATGCAGGACAGGTAGTAGACGGAACCACTCATGCCCGTGCAGTTCCAATATATCAGACGAGTTCATATGTATTTGATGACGCGGCAGATGGAGCTGATTTATTTGCATTGCGCAAATTTGGTAATATCTATACCCGTTTGATGAATCCAACCACCGACGTTTTTGAAAAACGAATTGCTGCCCTTGAAGGCGGCGTATCGGCTTTGGCAACTTCTTCGGGACAGTCGGCACAATTCATTGCCCTGAATAACATCGTTGAAGCAGGTGATAATTTTATTTCAACTTCCCATCTATACGGTGGTACTTATAATCAATTTAAAAATCAGTTTAAACGTCTTGGAGTTGATGTACGTTTTACTCCAAGTGATGAACCTGTTGAGTTCGAGAAACTGATCGATGATAAAACCAAAGCACTTTACCTGGAAACAATTGGAAATCCCGATTTAAACATTCCTGACTTTGATGCTATTGCTGCTGTTGCCGACAAACACGGCATTCCACTTATCGTTGACAATACTTTTGGTGCAGGTGGATATTTGTTCCGCCCATTGGAACATGGTGCCAGTGTAGTGGTCGAAAGTGCAACAAAGTGGATTGGTGGTCACGGTACATCTTTAGGTGGTGTAATCATTGATAGTGGCAAGTTCAACTGGGGAAATGGAAAGTTCAGAGCTTTCACCGAACCAACTGACAGTTATCATGGATTGGTATTCTGGGACGTATTTGGAACCAACGGTCCCTTCGGGAACATTGCATTCAACATGCGGGCGCGTGTAGAAGGGCTTCGTGACTGGGGGAATACAATTAGCCCATTCAACTCCTTCCTGCTCATACAGGGCCTTGAAACGCTTTCTTTGCGTGTTGAACGTCATGTCGAGAATGCATTGGAACTGGCAACATGGCTGGAGAAACATCCACAAGTGGAATATGTCAATTATCCGGGTTTGAAAAGCAGTCCGTATCATGCATTGGCTACTAAATATCTGAAAAAGGGATTTGGTGGAGTACTTTCATTCAAACTGAAAGGTGATCCGATTAAAGCCGACAGTCTTATCAATAACCTGAAACTGATCAGTCACCTTGCCAATGTAGGAGATGCCAAATCTCTGATCATTCACCCGGCAGCTACAACTCACGAACAACTTTCACCGGAAGATAAAATAGCCGCAGGAGTATTCCCCGGATTGTTGCGTATCTCTGTAGGAATCGAAAACATAGTGGATATAAAAGCAGATCTTGAACAGGCATTCGTTGCTATAAAATAACAAGTTAAGGTATATACAAAGAAAGATTGTTTTAGTTAGTTTTTTGTTAGTATTACTATGTATAAATTGCATCCCAATTAAATGGGGTGCAATTTTTATATAACCGCCCTTTTATCTGATAAAGCATTCTCTGCACAGGTTGAATTTATACTGGTTAAAACAACAGCAGAAATTATTGAATCGATTACTTTTAAATTTCCGGAATATAATTTAAATAAAATATTCAGAATGAATTAAAACCAATTCCATAAAGATATTGCATCGTTTACGGTTGGTTGTATCATGCACATCAAATTCTAACGGGATTTCCTGAAAACCCAACTTGCGATACAGTGCAACCGAAGCTTCCATTTTAGTGTTGCCTTCAAGAACTATGCGTGAGAATCCACGGTTTCTTGCTTTTGCGATTAATGCCTGTCCCAATTGATAACCGATACCTTGTCTTTGGTATTGAGGATCGACCACCATTTTAACGAGTTCACAGGTTAATCCATCTCTTATTAATAAAGCACAAGCACCAACCGGTTTATTATTATACAAAGCGATAAAAACAGTTCCGCCTTTATCAAGGATATATTTCTGTGGATTACTTAAAAACTTGATATCCGATTCTTCCAATTGGAAATTAGCGGTAATCCACTCTTCATTAAGTCTTTTAAATTCTTCGGCAAATGCCATGACATTTGTTCTGACATCAATTACTACATTCATATCCAATTGAATTAATTTTAATGAATATACGAAATCACAAGAATTAATTATTTTGGTTTTGGTCCTGTTTACAGACTATTTATTATCGACCGGCTTAGATGCCCAATCCATCGAAGAATGAACTTACAATTGCTTTTTGTTGTAGAATCTTCGAGCCGGGAGGCACACTGTTGGTAATCCAAACATTTCCACCAATAGTAGAATCTTTCCCTATCGTTATCCTTCCTAAAACACTTGCGTTTGCATATACCACAACGTTATCTTCAAGTATCGGGTGACGGGGAATATTCAATGGTAATCCGTTTTCATCCATTCGGATCCTGATGGCGCCTAATGTTACACCCTGATACAACCGCACATGATTTCCTATGATACACGTCTCTCCTATAACTATTCCTGTGCCATGATCAATACTGAAATATTCACCAATTTGCGCACCCGGATGAATATCTATCCCTGTTTCGGAATGTGCTAACTCAGATATCACTCTTGGAATAACCGGAACGCCAAGATTTAGTAATTCATGAGCCACCCTATGATTGAATACTGCTCGAATAGATGGATAACAAAAGATAATCTCTCCATAATTATGGGCGGCCGGGTCACCATCAAAAGTTGCCTTAATATCCGTAGACAGCAATCGTTTTAATTCAGGAATTTTGTCAATAAAAGTAAGTGCAGCCTCTGAAGCCATGTTAACTGATTGTTCGTTATCATTCTCTTTTGAATTAAATCGAAGTCCATTCAATATTTGATCTTTTAAAAGGATATACAATCTTTCTATTTTTACTCCTAAATGAAATTCATATGTATTTGAATTCACGATTACTTCGCCGAAATATCCGGGGAAAATAATAGCACGAAGTAATTCAACTATTTCATGAAGTGTATGCAATGAAGGCAACGGTTTATAATGTTGTGGTATATATTCATATTCTGGCATATTATTTTGGGTCAACAACGAAATATTCTTTTGTAAAATCTCCATAGTCTCTGGTTTCATAATCAATTTTATTTAATATGGTTTTAGAATTATCAATTTAATCTGAACTGAATCTGATTTTTTCAGGTTATCTTACTATTATAAAAGCAAGCAATCACACATTTGATCAGAATACCGTATATAAGTCATATCTATAAACTATTCGTAGCATGAATAGCAAATTTTATTCATTGTGAAAAAGTAAATCTCAATGTATTAATATTTTTCACTACCGGTTTTTCTTTAATCAATATTTTATTTTCAATTCCTGAATTGAGGAATTCAGTAGAGACGCAGAAAATTCATATTCTGAAAAGTAATTCTGTGTGATCTTTATTCAGTATGAAATCAGGAATAATTCCTTAGAAAAGTATTAAATTTGATTTGAATAACTTATATCACACACGTCTAACAAAAAAACAGGCTAATTCGTTCTTGAATCAGCCTGCTTTTTTATTTAAATATTATCAGATTATCTCTCCGCTCCCAATGCAGATTTCTGATTTGGCATCATAAATCACTCCAAATTGTCCGGGTGCTATTCCCTGAAGTTTATGTTCTGACAATAAATGAACTCCATGAGGAGTTGAAATAACTTTTCCACGCGTAAAATCAGGAGTATGTCTGATTTTAAAAGTAACATCAATTTCTTCTGGACTAACTTCCCATGGATTATCAGCAATGAAATGAAAATCCCGCATTGAGAATTCATATCCATATTGTGTCTCAACATCAAAACCCTTAGAGGCATACACAATGTTTGCTTCAACATCCTTTTTAATAACATACCATGGTCCACCCGATAACCCTAATCCTTTACGTTGGCCCACCGTATGAAACCAGTATCCGTTGTGTGTTCCAAGTATTTTTCCAGTCTCATATTCAACAACAGGTCCGGTTTTTTCACCTAAATAACGACGGATAAAATCATTGTAGTTTACTTTACCAAGAAAGCATATTCCTTGACTATCCTGTCTTTTTGCACTTGGAAGTTCAGCTTTAAGGGCTATATCACGGACTTCATGTTTCATTAGGTTACCGATCGGGAACATTAGTTTAGATACCTGTAGTGAATCAATTTGAGCCAAAAAGTCAGTTTGATCCTTAACGGGATCTTTGGCAGTGCCAAGAAATACCTTTCCATCCTTTTCAATCGTTGTGGCATAGTGACCGGTAGCGGTTTTATCAAAGTCCTTTCCAACTCTTTGTTCAAACACACCAAATTTAATCAGTTTATTACACATTACATCAGGATTTGGAGTTAACCCGAGTTTTACCTTGTCTATGGTGTAGGAAACGACGTTATCCCAATAATCCTTGTGTAAATCTACAATTTCAAATTTACAGCCGTACTTTCGTGCAATAAGGGTGGCCATTTCTATATCTTCTTCTGAAGAACAATGTAATAATTCATCATCATCCATTCCAATTTTTATATAGAATAAAGTAGGGGTAAAACCGGCTTCTTTTAAAAGGTGCACAACTACCGAACTATCAACTCCACCCGACAATAATGTTGCTATATTCATCAATTAATTTAAAAAATAAATTTGTTGTTTGTAAAAATATTTTTTTGAAGCTTTTTAAAGCATGAGTTATTTGGTTCAAACCGATTAAATATAATACTCGGCCAAGTCCACAATACCAGCTCTCATGGCATATTTTGTAGCTTCATGTACATTATTCACTTCAATTTTTCGAAATATATTTTTTCTGTGCGTCATGATTGTATGAGCACTTACATTTCTATGGGATGCAATTTCTTTAGTCGTTTTTCCTAAAGCCATTTCTTTTAAGATTTCTTGTTCAGTAATAGTAAGCACTTGTCGTGCATTTATATTTTGAATATTTTTATTGCTATCGAGGAGTAAATTACTCACGTGACTGCAAATATATCTAAATCCTCTGTATGCTTCTTTGATTGCAGTACCTATTTCTTCTTTTGTTGAATCTTTCATCAACACACTAAAAGATCGTGTATTATATAACAATGATCTAAGAAACTCATCACTCAACTCATCCGAAAACAATATCCAGTCAACCTGTTCAAATCGACTTTGTAATATCAACAATTCATTTACACTTTCAAAATCAAAAAGGGTATAATCGAGGATAACCATGGATGTCGGAAAATTTATCAATTGGTTAATAAGCATTTTCTTTTCTGTGACATCCGTAATCTCAGAAAATTCAACATGATTATTCAATAAATAATGCCATCCTGCATTTGAGATATCCTGATTATCGGCTACAATTATATTTCTCATATTATTTCTATTACAAATAAGTATAATAAATTCTTGCTGTAAAATTACTTATTAAAAAGGCTAATCCTTCAATTACAAAAAAAAAGGCGACAAAAGTCGTCTTTTTTAATATTAATATTGTTTGGAAGTTAAAATATCCTACTTAATAGTTAATTAATACTCCCAAAGATCCTGTTCAAAATTTAGAAGTTCAGTTTCTATTCTTTTTTGTTCTTTTCTTATTTTAGAAGGATTCACTAAATATTGTAACAACATTCGGTTATTCAGGTTGCTGTCACCCAATAAATAATCAGAATAGAATTTTTGAGCAAAAAATTCATCGTATGTCAGACGTTGAGTATTATTTCCGTTTGGAATAACATATTGTCTTGCCAGATATGGACGTAACTCATTAAACGAAAACCAGCATAATACAGAACTTTGGAAATAGCTCCATTTATCAATTGTATTATCCATTGTGACATTTTGTTCAGTTAATGCATATAATGGAGCAATAGCAACAATTTGAGAGTATAAACGAGATGTGTGCTTGTCAAAGAATACAATTTCCTGGACTAAAAATTTCAACTGATTTTTTACATAATCTTTATAAGCATAACTCGATAAAACAGGTTGTTGTGTCACTGAATCACCAACTATTAAAGGAGTTTTCCTTATAGTATTATTGATGGTATCTTTTTCACAAATCTGGAAAAAGTTTTTAAGGCTATCCTTCGATAACGGATGATTATAAAGAGGCTGGATATCACGTTCTACTTTTTCATAAGCTTTCAAGGAATCATTTATAGCGGCATCCATAATGACTCTGAACAGACTTCTATATTCCGCATTTGGAATTACTGGAAAATAAAGTTGATAATTTTGTTTATCACGCATATCAATAATCCTATAAACAGTCCGTGACCATACAACATCATCATATCTATGATTCATTACAGCTATGGTGTCCGCCATTGAATTCATCGAAGTCGTCTGAAGTGCAACCGTTCCGTTTTTTTCAAAAAAAGGCAATTCTGTCTGCTGTGCCGCTACATAATTTGAAAAGAATGAAATGGTAATAACCATTGAGACAATCAAATATTTTTTCATATAATCATTTATTTATATATTCTAATTTAATTCGAACTTAAAGTTGAATAGCAATTGAGCCTAAGTCTCTTTGTAAATTATCCGGTCCTTCTGCTCTAATATTATTTATCATCAAAATGTCGCCTTTAATTAATTTTTCTAAGAAATTCGAATTTAAACGTGAGCCTCCTACCTGAAGAGGTGAAATCCCTTTTGCCAGCATAGTGAACGAAGTAATTCTGAATTTTGCTTTTATTAATTCATCCTTACCATAGCTGGCAATCAAATTTGAAGTTCTTAAAACTCCCGGAGACATAAATCCTCCTCTAATTGGTTTAGCTCCCGGATCGGACGGTTGAATAAATGCTTTTGGATCAGGAAGGTATTTAACGCGATATGCACCGCCGCCCATTTTCCTCATTTTGCCTTCTACCTTTGCCCATACTTCGATATTAATTTCATCATCCCTCGATGGTTGGATCATATATCTGCTTCCTTCCTTTCTAGCACTTCCTCCAATTACACGAACTGCTACATTTTCGGTAGCAACACCGGGTACTGAAACACTAAATTTATTATCGATTCCACGATATACTACATTCAAATCTTCATTGGATAAAGTTGCAGAAGGCTCCCCAACAATATAAGTACTTTTAAAGGGACGAACTAATACGGTACCATCATTTCCCTGCAACTTAATTTGCCCCGAATAAGTCATTATTCCAAGCTTACTGGTATTCACTTCATACAAACCTTTATTAATACGTTGCCCGTTTACATAATATTCCGGAACTTTCGTAGAATCCATAGCAGATAATACAATTCGGGCACTATATTTTTCTCCTCGAATAACGTAAGGTGTATTTGGAATCACTTCAGCAGTAATTTTATTTACCCTGAAATCCATTACATCTGTTTGTCCTTTTAAGTATTGAATGATTTCAGCTTCCGAAGAACGTACATCACTTTGGTATTTAGTAAGAATAGTGACTACTGCTGATAATGGCATTCCTTCAAATAATGCTTCTTCCCATCTTTTACCATCTCTGGTTTTTCCTGTAGCAAAAATCGATTGATACATTTTTTGTTTCGAGGGATTATTCACAGATAAATTAACCAGAAAATCGCGGTATTTATCAATTTCTTGTTTTAATTTTTTACCATGTCCATTAACCATTCCGTATTGAGCAGCTTTGTCCAGGTTATCTTTTGCTTGTATCTGTTTTACATATGCACTATCATTCGCATCTTTATTATCAGCAAGCCTAATGATTTGGACTTTGAAATTCTCAATATATTTATAAATGTCATCAGAATTTTTCTTTACAGATTTAGCCTTTTCAAGCCATTCCCGCACTTTAGCGGGATTTTTGTCGAATAAATTTTGGAAATCAGCATATAAAGATTTATTTCTTAATTCAGCTGATTCTATTGTTTTATGTAAACTATTATCAACCATTGTAAACCCATTCAAAATTTCACTTGATACATTTAAAGCCAACATCGCTGTTAACACTAAATACATCATACCTATCATTTTTTGTCTGGGCGTTTCGGCACAATTTTTAGCTCCACTCATTGGAATTTTTCTTTAATTTTTAGGTTCTGTAAAATTCCCCGGGGTTTAACCTAAAGCATTGAGCATATTACCATAAACATGGTTTAACTCGGCAATTTGTTTTGCCAGTTTTGTTGTACCATCTTTATAATTTTCAGTTTCAACAACTGCAAGTGTAGTTGCTGATTTCATCTTTTGGACATCTCCAACAATTGCATTTAATTCTTCATTAACCGTTCTTAAGCGATCAGTTTGTTGGGTAATTCCTTCTGTTTGTGCTTGTATATTCTTCAATTGAATTTCATAAATTGAATTTATTGAAGAAAGGTTCTTGTTAATATTATCAACTTTACCTGCATAAAGTTTTGTGTTTTTCTCTACCGCTTCCATACCATCTGATATCCCCTGGTAAGAATTTGATAAAAGTCCGGTTGCTGTGTTTAACGAATCCTGATTTTTAATAAACTTTTGCGTCGACAGAACAGCTCCGTCTATATTTTTCACAAAGATATCGGTTGCTACAACTACATTTGAGAGGCTACTAAATTGTTGAGCTGTAGTTGTCAGATTTTTTATTCCTTCTGATAATTTCTTGACATCTTCATCATTTATTGTTTCTGAATAGTTAAGTCCAACCGAACGCGATGAATTAGTAACGATTCCTGTACTTTGACTTTGACTTTGTGTGGGTACATCTCCCGAAATCAGTGCATTTGACTT
>Ga0302296_1001366_pt1 | contig 17718 bp, 15 predicted proteins | sample III_Fen_N3_1_FD_194546 | JGI IMG/M metagenome (GOLD analysis project Ga0302296, IMG submission 194546) | Peat permafrost microbial communities from Stordalen Mire near Abisko, Sweden - III_Fen_N3_1 | ecosystem: Environmental > Terrestrial > Soil > Wetlands > Permafrost | place: Sweden: Abisko...
GGCCGGCACGCGTAGCGTGCCGGCCTTCTGGCTTTATGATTTGTTCCCTTGTGATATAGTGACCCTATATGAAGGAGACGATAGAAAAGACTATAAAAGAAGTCATTAAAACCCTCGGTCTCCCGGAGGTTTCTTTTGCTGTTGAATACACTGCTGACACTGCTCACGGAGACGTTGCGTCTAATATCGCGATGGTGCTTTCAAAACAAGCGAAGACGAATCCACGTGAGCTTGCCACAAAAATTGTTGCCGAACTTTCAAAGAAACTCCCCGAAGGTGTTTTGAAAATTGATATTGCTGGTCCTGGATTCATTAACTTCACCTTTTCTCGACAGGTGTTCAGCGATGCGGTTGCAGTGTCTCTCAAAGACGGTGGTTCATATGGTACACGTGAGTCTCAAGAAGGGGGTAAAGTGCTCATTGAATATACGGACCCAAACCCATTCAAGGAATTTCATATTGGTCACCTGATGTCGAATGCTATTGGTGAGTCACTCTCACGACTCATTGCGTCACAGGGTGCCCATGTTGAGCGTGCGTGTTACCAAGGCGACGTTGGCCTTCATGTGGGAAAAACTCTTTGGGCTGCGATGAAAAGGAAGGCGGAATTTCCAAAAGAAACATCACCACTATCAGAACGAATTGCCTTTTTAGGTGCCTGTTATGTTGCCGGCTCAAAAGCGTACGAAGATAATGGAGAGGCAAAGAAAGAAATAGAAGAGGTGAATAAGGCTGTTTTCCTCAAGTCAGACAAAGAGCTCATGGGCTACTATGCACTCGGTAGAAAATGGAGCCTCGAACACTTTGAAGAAATCTACAAAAAACTCGGTACCAAGTTCGACTATTATTTCTTTGAGAGTGAAGTAAAAGATGATGGTGTTGCATTGGTCAAAGCTTTCCTTGAGAAAGGTATTTTTACGAATAGTGATGGTGCTATAGTGTTTGAAGGGGAGAAGTATGATCCAAAACTCCATACCCGTGTATTTATAAACTCACAGGGTTTGCCTACCTATGAAACCAAAGAGCTTGGTTTAAACACGCTTAAATATAAAAAAGTTCACCCAGACCGTTCAATCATCATTACCGCAAATGAGCAGAGTGAGTACTTTAAGGTTGTATTAAAAGCTCTTGAGTTAGTTTCTCCTGAAGCCCGAAAAATGACCGAGCATATCTCGCACGGAATGCTTCGTTTCACTGAAGGTAAGATGTCATCGAGAAAAGGAAATATAATTACCGGCGAATCACTTATTCTTGACGTTGAAAAAATGGTTAATGAAAAAATGGCAGGTCGAGACATGACCGACGCCGAGAAAAAAGACGCCGCCGAAGCTGTCGCTATCTCTGCTATTAAATATTCGATTTTAAAACAGGTGACATCAAGCGACATCATCTACGATTTTGAGAAATCAATTTCATTCGAGGGTGACTCTGGTCCATACCTTCTCTATACTGCGGTGCGTGCACAGTCAATCCTCGAGAAAGCAAAGAGGGAAGGAATAAAACTCTCTGCAAAAAATCCAGAGAAAGAAATTTCTCCAATTGAGCGCCTCATCTCTCAATATCCTGACGTTGTTGCGCGGGCGGCAGGGGATTTGGCGCCACACCAGGTCGCCACATATCTCACAGCTCTCTCGTCTGCTTTTAATGCTTGGTATGCCAACACAAAAATCGTAGATATTGAAAACAATGAATCACCGTGGAGGGTTGCTGTGACGGCTTCTGTTCGCATTGTGTTGGAGAATGGACTTAATCTCCTCGGTATTCGTGTTCCAGAGAAGATGTAAAAAGTGTGGGTATGAAATAAGGTAAAAAGGTAATTTCATAAAGTGAAATTACCTTTTTACCTATTGATGATTTCTCCATAAAGGGGGTATCTTGCTATTTTACCTACCGCACGGTAATGTCCAGAATGAATGATAAAAAGATTCATATCTTCTATTGTTCTTTCAAGAGATGAAGAAAAAGAAGTGAGTTTTGATGTGAGGTTAAAGAGGGCAGAAGAGGTTAGTAAAGTCTTGCTCGGAAAACTTGCTTGTGCCAAGGATCCACACCAGAAGAAACAAATGTACGATCGAATATGTCATCGTGCACAGTACCTTCTTAGGAAATACAAGGATCCTGTGTATTTTCACGGCAAGAAGTTTTGTTTAGCGAGACAACATGTTTTATTTCAAGTACTTGCCCTCAGTACACAGAGAGAAACTCTATTCTTTGATTTTCCTGGAACAGACTCCGTGGAGAGGTTCATTTTGAGAGAACTCTAAATTCAGGTAGGAGGCCGACGCGTACGCGTCGGCCTTTTTTTGTGCCAGCTCAAGATTTCCTTAATGGGTTGTTGCTTTTTTTATGTTAGTGTGGTGATATATAAATTGATGAATTCTTTAGCCAATGTTCTTTCTGGTGTATTTTACGAAATGCCTCCTATAAAGGTTGGTGGCACCGATGATTGGTTTGAACGATCAAAAAAACGGGCGGATGTTTCTATGTGTGACCCGGTCGAGCATTTTCGTCCAAGTCCACACGTGAATTATTCCGAGTACCATTCTCCATATTACGAGACTACAAGCCTAAGGGGGAGACAGTTACCTCCGGATCGGGCCCTAAGTTTTAAACAAGTGAGAGAGGTGCTTGGGATATATATCTTCACTGAGTGTGCAAATACGTATGAGCTACTCAGTTTTGCCGAACATCATCCGAAAAAGTTACATAATCTTGGTATGCTCTTTTCGGTCGGGCGAGACGATTTTTCTGGGTACCGATATGGCTCCATGCTCATCTCGAACGGGAAACATTTTGTTCTAAAGAGGGTTGATCTCGACGAGTGTACCTTTCGAAGGAATGCGCAGTTCTTGTTTCGGTGTCGCGTCCCAAAACAGAAACCGAGGTTGGAAACGCATCGTTTCAGCACAGTCCCCTCATAGGAGGGGACTTTTTATTGAAAAAAGGGCTTAAAAAGGTATAATCACCTTGATTTTTCAAGCAAAATTCATATGGCAGACCAAACACAACCAACCAAGTCAAAGATAGTTGAGGGTGAGGAAAAAACCCTCGCTTTTTGGACTAAAGAGAGCATTTTTGAAAAAACTATTGAAGCCCGCAAGAAGGGTAAAGAGTTTGTTTTCTATGATGGACCTCCTTTTGCGACGGGATTACCTCACTACGGACACATTCTCGCTTCTACTATTAAAGACACCGTTGCTCGTTACAAGACGATGCGAGGCTTTCATGTGCCTCGTAAGTGGGGTTGGGATTGCCACGGATTACCCGTAGAAAACATTGTCGAAAAAGAACTCAACCTCGAGAGCCGAAAAGACATTGAGACTTTTGGTATCGAAAAATTCAACAACATCGCTCGTGACATAGTGATGCGTTACGCCGACGACTGGAAGAGACTCATTCCACGTTTTGGCCGTTTTGTTGATATGGAGAATGATTATAAGACAATGGACCGAAGTTACACCGAATCGGTGTGGTGGGCGTTTAAAACGCTCCATGAAAAAGGTTTGGTGTATGAAGGTTTTAAACCAATGCACCTCTGTCCACGTTGTGAGACAACTCTTTCAAATTTTGAGGTGAATCAGGGGTATAAGGACATAACCGATATTTCTGTATTTGTTCGCTTTGAGCTTATCGATGAGCCAAAAACGTACGTGCTTGCCTGGACTACCACCCCTTGGACCCTTCCTGGAAACGTCGCACTTGCTGTTGGTGCTGATATTGATTATGTAAAAGTAAAAATTGATACCGAGAAGAAATCGCAAGATGGCGCTTTGGTGAAAGGGGAGGAATTTCTTATTCTCGCTAAGCAACGTCTAGAATCTACCCTCGAGGGAAGGAATTTTGAGATAGTTGAAGAGTTTAAAGGAAGCGCCCTCGTTGGAAAATCATACAAGCCGGTATATGACTACTATGCAAACGATGCGAAAGTGCTTCATCTTGAGAACGGCTGGAAGATATACGACGCCTCATTTGTAACAACCGAGGACGGTACCGGTGTTGTCCATATAGCGCCCGCCTTCGGTGAGGATGACATGGCTTTGGGTAAGGAAAAAGGACTACCCTTTGTTCAACACGTCTCAACTGATGGAAAATTTAAAAAAGAGGTTCATGATTTTGCCCATCTTGATGTAAAACCAAAAGGAGATCATCAACGAACTGATGTTGAGGTTATTAAAAATCTCGCTCACCGTGGATTCCTCTTCGATAAAAAGAAAATTACTCACTCGTATCCCCATTGTTGGAGATGTGACACTCCACTTTTGAATTACGCTGCTTCGTCGTGGTTTGTAAAAGTAACCGACATTAAACAGAAGCTCGTCGATGCAAATAAAACCGTCTCATGGGTTCCAGAAAATATTCGAGATGGCAGGTTTGGAAAGTGGCTCGAAGGTGCACGTGATTGGGCTATTTCACGTTCACGATTTTGGGGTGCGCCACTGCCTGTCTGGAGGTCTGAAGATGGGGAAGTGTTTATTCCAGGGTCGCTCGATGAACTACTTACTCGTGTTCATGCAAAAAATCGCTATATCATAATGCGTCACGGCGAGGCTGAGAATAATGTCCAGGGCATCTACAGCTCTCTTGTTGCAAACAATCACCATCTTACCGAGAAAGGAAGGGATCAGGTGCGTGATTCTGCAGCAAAATTAAAGTCAGAACAAATCGATATTATTATTGCGTCGCCGATGGTGCGTACCCAAGAAACCGCAGATATTGTCCGACTCGCTCTTGATGTCCCAAAGAAACATTTCCGAACCGATGATCGCCTTATCGAAGCGCAGGTTGGTGTGTGGAATAAAAAACCAATACAAACAGCTGAAGGATATTTCAAAAATGATACAGAGTTTTTGAATAAATCATTTCCCCAAGGTGAATCTCGGGGACATATTGGTACTCGAATGCTCGAAGCTTTGGAGAATTATGAAAAAGAGTATTCAGGCAAAACAATTCTCATCGTTACGCATGGAACTCCAGCCTGGACTCTCTATGCTCTCGCAGGGGGTCAGACTCTTGAAGAGGGGTTAAAGACTGTTGGTCGAGATGAAAACTTCCTCGCAAATGCTCAATTTAGAGACGTAGTGTTTAAACCTGTGTCTCGAAATAAGCAAGGTGAAATTGATTTACACCGACCATACATAGATCAGGTTGCTGTCTATTCATCAAAAGGGAAACGGATGTCTCGTGTTCCTGAGGTTTTTGATTGCTGGTTTGAATCAGGCTCCATGCCGTACGGTAAAGCTGGGTTTGTTGGTAAGGCAACAAGTGAATTTTCGGGAGGTGGCTTCCTTAAAAAATCTGTTGGTTTTCCTGCTGATTTTATAGGCGAAGGAATTGATCAGACTCGTGGATGGTTTTACACCATGATGGTATTAGGTGTGGCCCTTTTTGGAAAGTCACCATATAAAAATGTGGTGGTAAATGGAATTGTGCTTGCTGAGAATGGTGAAAAGATGTCGAAGCGCCTCAAGAACTATCCAGACCCGATGGATGTGGTTAACAAGTATGGTGCGGACGCTCTACGTTATTATCTTCTCTCATCACCGGTTGTCTCTGGTGAGGATTTGAAATTTTCAGAGAAAGGTGTTGATGAAGTTTCAAAGAAATTTATTCAGCGACTCGATAATGTTTTGTCGTTCTATGGTCTTTATCAGGGGGAAATAAAATCAGGTTTTGCCCGTTCGAAAAATCCTCTCGATGTTTGGATCTTAACAAGGCTTGATGAAGTTGTTTTTGAGGTTGTTGCTCGTATGGATCGTTACGAGCTTGATAAGGCGGTGCGACCAATTCTTGATTTCATTGATGACCTCTCGAATTGGCATGTTCGCCGTTCACGTGATCGTGTGAAAGGTGATGATGTGCGGGATAAACAGTGTGCTCTCAATACGATTCGAACCGTTCTCTTTGAGGTTTCAAAATTGATTGCCCCCTTTATGCCATTTTATGCAGAAACTCTCTATAAATCAGTGGGCGGAGAAAAAGAGAGTGTACACCTTGAGGATTTTCCAGAAGCACACGCCCTCTCTACTGGAGAGAAGGAATTTGTCGCTCGTATGGCCGAAATCCGAGCTTTTGCCTCAACCGCACTTCAAGAACGCGCAAAGGCAAACATAAAAGTCCGTCAACCATTGGCAAAGCTCACCATTCGTAGCGAGAAACTTTTGAATGAAACAAAATTACTCACCATTCTTGCTGAAGAAGTGAATGTGAAGAAGGTTGAGGCCGACTCAAAACTCACCGCTGAAATAGTTCTTGATACTGTAATAACACCAGAGCTTAAAGCTGAAGGTGATATACGTGAATTTATTCGTGCGCTTCAGGACCTTCGTAAAAAACTTGGGTTCGTAGTGGGGGAGGAGGCAACGCTCACTATTGATGCGCCAGAATCACTTCATTCATTTGTAAACGATGCTCGCGACGAAGCTCGTCAGGTTGCCCAGGTTGTCACAATCTCTTTCGCAAACATCATCACCGGTGAAGAGGTAAAAATTGAAAAGGGGGCCATGAAAGTGCTCCTTGAGAGGGTTTCAAAAAAATAAATAAATGGCCCGCATTTTTATGAAAATGCGGGCCATTTATTTATTCACACTCCTCTGGTACGCTTTATTAACATAAACCAATGAAATCAAACATTGTAAAAATAACCATCGGGGGTCTCTCGGGAAGTGGTAAGTCGTCACTTGGTCGAAGCTTAGCAGAACGACTCGGTTTTTCTTTTATATCTTCAGGTGATCTGTTTCGACAGGAGGCAAAGAAGAGAGGTATTTCACTTCTCGCTATGGAGGAACTTGTGAAAACGAACCCGGATATAGATAGGGCAATAGAGGCTGGTGTAAAATCTTACGGTGAAACTCACTCAGGGTTTGTGTTTGATGGACGTCTCGCTTGGTATTCAGTACCAGATTCTTTTAAAATCCGTGTCATTTCTACTGATGAGGTTCGAGTGGAACGAATTAGGTTACGTGAATCGTCCAATCGTGGGAGCGCTGTTTCATTTGAAGATGCCGCTAAGGAAACATCAATAAGAGAAGAAAGAATGCGTGAACAATACAATAAGCTTTATGGTGTTGAAGATTATATGGACTCTTCTCATTTTGATTTTACTATTGATACAACAGGTATGAGCATTGAGGGGTCAGTCAATGCGGTGCTCGCTAAGATTGCGGAGGTGTCTCAGTAGAAAAGCACCCTTCCTCTTTTGAGGAGGGTGCTTTTTATATTTCCTTACTCCCTGTATGCTTTACCTGTGTATCGTGTATATGAAACAAAGGCAATCATTATAAGCTCGCGTGATAAAGGTGAAACATCACGGGATTTCAAAATACTTACTCGTGAGTTTGGTGTGATACACGCCTCTGCTCAGGGTGTTCGTCGTCCGCAATCAAAGCTAAAATCGTTCCTGGTTCCTTTTCGTCCCATAAATCTTTTTATAGTGAGGGGTAGGGAAGTATGGCGAATAGTAAACGTTACCGAGTGTGAATATAAGACATTGTCAGTTATTGAAACAAAACACATAGCTCGTCCGCTCTCTCTAGTGGTAAAACTTGTCCACGGCGAAGAGTATGATGTGCGTCTCTATTCCCTCATAGAAAATCTCTATGTGTCCATTCTTAACACTCAGGATTCGTCATTACGTATTTGTGCCGAGGAGCTCACTTCGCTTCGAATCATGTTCATATTGGGTTATGTACGAATACCGCCCATTTTCACTGATTTAATCGACTCGGATTTATTATCACCTGAAACACTTGAGCGTTTTAAACCACTCCGCAAAGAAGCAGTTTCCTTGGTTAATGAAGCCCTCAGGATGAGCCACCTGTCGTGATATACTGAGAAGGCAAACTATCCCGATTTAATAAGGGTGTGTTTCTATTATTTCACATGCGAGAAGTATCAAAGAGTGCGCTTGAAAAAGCACAAAAAAAAATTGATGCAGGTAAAACTGCCGAAGGGATCACCCGTCACACTATCCATGAGATAACACCTCAAACGTCTTCAGGTTGGTCACAGGAGAAAGAAAAGGAGCCCGTTGCAACTCTTTTGGGTTCAGTGAAGCCTCATTCAAGCTCTTTTATGTTTAAGGGCCTTTTTATCTTTTCAATTGTCTTCTTTGTAGTTGCTCTCGGTATTTCTGGTTATGTTTTTCTGAGCGGTGCTTCTATTGTATCTGTTAAGAACGTTGATATATCAATTGAGGGTCCAACGACTATTTCTGGGGGTGAACCTCTTTCACTCACGGTTGCGGTTATGAACCGAAACAGTGCAGCAATTGAATCTGTTGATTTGATTGTTGAATATCCCGACGCAACAAAAAGCGCAGAGGGGCCATCGACAGACCTTACTCGGATTAGAACTCGTATCGGTGACGTAAATTCTGGCGGGGTCCTTACCAAGGAATTCCGTTCGATCTTATTCGGTGCCCAAAATGAAAATAAAGAGATAAAGGTCACCGCAGAATATAGGGTGGCTGGTTCAGGTGCACTGTTTCAAAAATCGAAAACATATGACGTCGTCATAGACTCATCACCCGTCACTCTTTCTTTTGATGGGGTTACAAAAGTAAGCGCTGGTCAGGAATTCGATACCAACGTTTCTGTTATTTCAAACTCAACTGAGACTATTCGTGACGTGGCGTTGGTTCTTGAATATCCATTTGGTTATTCACCAACAAAAATGACCCCGAGCCCTACCTACGGTCAGAACGTGTTCTTTATCGGTGACTTTGCTCCAAAATCTAAGAAGACATTCACCATAAGGGGTTTTGTTGATGCTCAGGACGGTGAAGAGCGGGTACTGAAAGGTAAGGTGGGTATTGTTGCGCAAGGAAACCAGTCAGCTATTGCTACAACCATTACAGGTGGCTCTCTCTCATATAAAGTTGAGCGTCCTTTCATTGGTGTTGACCTCGCGCTTGATGACAATACTTCATCCAACGTATCGGTTGTTCCAGGTAAGCCTGTCCGTGGAACCATATCATGGACAAATAATCTCGCTGAACGTATAACCGACGCTGAAATTAAAGTTACTTTTTCGGGTAATATGTTTGATAAAGGTACCGTTGTTCCAGAGCGTGGAGTATATGACTCATCCAAGAAAACCGTTACCTTTAATGCTCGCTCTATGTCCGAGCTTGGTGTAATTGCACCAGGAGCAACCGGTAACGCGGTGTTCTCGTTCTCGGTTCCAACTATGGCCCCAGGGACCTATCCAACAGACCCTACGGTAGATATTACTGTTTCGGTTAAAGGGTCACGTGTTGATGAAACATCAAGTGTTGACCAGATAGGTGTCTCATCTTCTCGTGAAATTAAAATTTCTACCCAGGCAGATCTTGAAGGGTATGCTGTACATTCAATCGGTCCTATTTCAAACACAGGTTCAATCCCACCTGTTGCTGAAAAAGAAACAACATATACCATCATCTGGACAATAAAGAACGCTTCGAATAGCATCACCAATGCTGTGGTTACAGCAACACTTCCTCCTACGGTATCGTGGAAAAACAATGTGGTTTCAAATGCCGACGTCTCATTTGATAGCGTGAGTGGAAAGGTGGTGTGGAATGCAGGCCGTGTTCCTCGCGGAGCAGGATATACCAAAGGGGATCATAGTGTGGCTTTCCAAGTTGGAATTACTCCTTCGGTGACGCAGGTCGGATCAACTCCAGTGCTTGTGAATGAAGGAACGCTTACCGCGATAGATGAATTCTCGGGTGCTCAGATTTCTTCGATGTCGAATCCTATTAATGTTCTTGTGAGCGACCCTGGCGCATCAAACAACCAATCAATTCAACCAAATTAATTAACGTATTATGGCAACACCAAAAAGAGAAGAATCGGTTATGGATAAAGTGATATCACTCGCAAAGAGACGTGGTTTCATCTATCAAGGTTCTGAAATATATGGAGGCCTTGCTGGTACATGGGATTACGGACCACTTGGTGTCGCTCTCAAAAACAACATTAAAGGTTTGTGGTGGAAGCGCTTTGTTCTCGACCGTGAAGACATGTATGGAATGGATGCAGCAATCCTCATGAACCAAAATGCTTGGAAAGCATCTGGCCACGTCGGTGGTTTTGCTGATCCCCTCGTTGAAGATTTGAAAACAAAAAAGCGTTATCGTGCAGATCATCTCTTGGAGGAAGCAGGTATTGATATTAAAGGATTGAAGCTTGCTGACATGGATAGGCTTATTAAAGAAAAGGGGATTAAGAGCCCTGATGGTAATGCTCTCGGTGATGTCCGTCAGTTCAACATGATGTTCAAAACCCACTGTGGTGCAGTTGAAGATGAGACTTCTGTTTCATATCTTCGTCCTGAGACAGCCCAGGGTATGTTTGTGAACTTTAAAAATATTCTCGATTCATTCCACCCAAAACTTCCGTTTGGTATGGCTCAAATTGGTAAAGCTTTCCGAAACGAAATTGCTCCACGCGATTTTATCTTCCGCACCCGAGAATTCGAACAGATGGAAATCGAGTATTTCGTAAATCCAAAGGATTGGGAAAAGACCTTTGAGCATTTTATTGAGCAAGTTGAAGAATTCACTGCTGATGTTGGTTTGTCAGCTGATAAAGTTCATCGTCTTGAAGTTGCCAAAGAAGATTTGGCTCACTACTCAAAGCGAACCATTGATTTCGAATTTGATTTTCCAATGGGCAAGAAAGAGCTCTATGGTTTAGCTTATCGTACTGACCACGACCTGAAGGCTCACATGAATGAAAGTAAGCAGGACCTCACATACTTTGATGAAGAAGCAAAAGAACGTTTCATTCCGCACTGTATCGAACCATCATTTGGTGTTGATCGGACGGTGCTCGCTGTTCTCTCGTCGGCTTATATTGAAGATACCTTAGGTGGTGAAACTCGTACGTACCTTAAATTTGCCCCATCAGTTGCTCCTGTAAAAGTTGCGGTATTTCCACTCTTGAAAAACAAACCACAACTTGTAGACAAAGCTCGCGAGATTTATCAAAACCTCAGAAAGAGTATTGGTGGCGGTGTAGTGTTTGATGACAATGGTAATGTTGGTAAGCGATACAGGAGACAGGATGAGATTGGTACACCGTTCTGTGTCACGGTCGATTTTGACACCGTTGAGAAAGACCAGATGGTCACTGTGCGCGACAGAGATACGGGTAATCAAGAGAGGGTGGCGGTTGCTCTCCTTGGTGAATATCTCAAGGGCAAACTCATTGCATAAATAAACAAAAAACCAACATATACAAGTGTTGGTTTTTTGTTTGATATACTGTTTGCATGCATATCATCAAGAAGACTCTAGAGAACGGCGTTCGCATCGTCTGTGCTCCTATGGAAGGCAATCCTACCGCAACCTACATGGTTATGGTTCGAGCTGGTGCTTTTAATGAACAGGCAGAGACCTCTGGTATTTCACACTTCCTCGAACACATGTCTTTTAAGGGAACCAACAAGAGGCCTCTTCAAAAAGATATGGCACTTTTTTTGGATTCTATTGGTGCCTCATATAATGCATGGACAGGCAAGGAGTGTACCGCCTATTTCGCAAAGGCTCATGTCCGTCATTTTGATGCAATTGCAGATGTAATATCCGACATCTACCTTAACCCCATTCTTCCAGATGCGGAGATAGAAAAAGAGCGTGGTGTTATTTTGGGTGAAATTGATATGTATGATGATGAACCACAAGAAAAAGTGTGGGATGCGCTTATTCGCCTCATGTATGGTGACGATCAGCCTGCAGGGTGGGAGACCTTGGGTACCAAAGAAAATGTGCGTCGATTTGGACGGGAAGATTTTTTGAAGTACCGAGCCTCTCACTACAAAGCAGAAAACACCATCGTTGTTATTGCGGGTGGTATGGGTGTTGATTCAGCGATGAAGACAACTGAGAGCTTGTTCTCAAAAATTCCGTCAGGGATTACCCCTCCTCGACTACCTGTAAAAGAGGAGGGGGTCGGTGGTCGCGTTGTCATTGTGGATCGTGACACCGAACAAGCTCATATTGCGATTGGTTTCCGAGCCTTCAATAAATTCGATAATGATCGTTATGCTCTTTCAGTAATGAGGACTGTTTTATCTGGTGGTATGAGTTCACGCCTTTGGCAGTCCCTCCGAGAGGAGAGGGGGTCTGGATATTACCTCGGTGCGAATTATGCACTCCATGATGTCCATGGCAGATTTAATATATTTACAGGAACTGAATGTGCTCGAGTGTCAGAAATTCTTGGTGTTATTCTCGGAGAAGTGCGTAAGCTTAAAGAAGAAAAGGTAAGCGATTCAGAATTGAAAAAAGTTAAGGATTTTATTGCAGGTAAGAGGGCTATGTCACTTGAGACATCTGATGATGTGGCCGAATTCATTGGTGACCAAGAAATTGAGTATGGAACTATCCAAACTCTTGATGAAATTATGGCTCGAATTATGGCTATTACAGCAGATGATATACAACGTGTCGCCCAACGTGTTTTTGTAGATGGTGGTGCATATGTCTCAATCGTCGGTAAAGGTATAGACGAAAAAGCTGTTCACGTTACCCTTGGCGCTTAGTCAGTGTTTATATAGGGGCGATTATAGTATTATTACTTCCATGGATACAGGTAAAAATCTCACAGTAAATATAAGTCTGGGTACGATTGTTAAATCGACGTTCTTCCTCATATCACTCTATGTGCTCTATCTCATCAAGGATATAGCGCTCGTTGTGTTAACTGCAATCGTGATTGCATCAGCGGTTGATCCTGGTATTAGGTGGCTCATCCGTCGAGGTGTTTCTCGGGTGTTCGCTGTTCTTGGACTCTATATAGCGATGGGCCTCATTCTCACTGGGGTTGTCTACTCTTTCGTTCCTATGCTCTTGTCTGAAACATCAAGTTTTCTCTCATCAGTTCCTGAATATGCCGATACTGTTTCTTTGTGGAGCCCCCTTGAATCTCAACAAACTGATGCGGCAAAGAGCGTTGCAAGTCAGGCCGCTCGTAGCCTCACTGATTCAAAAGTCGCGATATCAAATGTTTCTAATTCTGTCACGAACAGTGCTGGATCCCTCCGTGAAGTTATTTCAAGCATTAACAACACTATCTCAACGGTGTCAGGTAGCTCTATCCAAATTTTGAGTACCGTATTCGGTGGCGTCTTTGGTTTTATCCTTATCGTGGTGATTTCGTTCTACCTTTCTGTTCAGGAAAAGGGAGTTGAAAAGTTTCTAAAGATTATTACACCAAGAGCAAAGGAACCATATGTTATTGATCTCTGGAATCGTACCCAGCGGAAAATTGGTCGCTGGATGCAGGGTCAGGTAATCCTTGCTGTTATTATCGGGGTTTTGGTTTATCTCGGTCTTACGGTGCTCGGTGTTCAGAATGCCTTAATGCTCGCAACCCTCGCAGCACTGTTCGAGACTATCCCAATGTTTGGACCTATTTTTGCATCCCTCGTCGCTGCGGTGACTGCTTATTCAACAGGTGGTGTCTCTCTTGCACTCCTCACTCTTGGGTTGTTTCTTATTGTTCAACAATTTGAGAATCATCTCATTTATCCATTGGTTGTTACTCGTATCGTTGGTGTCCCGCCAATATTGGTCATCATTTCGCTTATCATCGGTGCTAAGCTCGCCGGGTTCCTTGGAATTATCCTTTCGGTTCCTGTTGCATCATTCCTTGTTGAGGTCATTGATGATTTTGAACGCAGGAAAGCTGTTTCTAACTAATGCTAGGAAGGAGCCGTCCACCCTTAAGGTGGACGGCTCCTTTGCTCTTTAGCCTCCACACGGTATGCTTGTGCGTATGGAAAAGAAAGCCTTTTATATCACCACCACGCTCCCGTACGTTAATGCTGAAGCCCACATGGGTCATGCTCTCGAATTTATTCGAGCTGACATCATCGCGCGCTATAAAAAAACTCAAGGATATGAGGTGTTTTTTAATACAGGGACCGATGAGCACGGCCAGAAACTTTTTGATACAGCGGCAAGTGCTGGAAAAGAGGTAAAGGCTTATGTGGATGAATATGCGGAGAAATTTAAAAAACTTCTTCCATTGCTCGGTGTTTCTGAAGACATACATTTTGTTCGTACTACGGATGTTCATCATGAAAAAGCAGCTCAGGAGTTTTGGAAGAGGGTGGAGAAGAATGGTTTCATCTACAAGAAAAACTACAAAGCAAAATACTGTGTTGGCTGTGAGGAAAATAAAACAGAGTCAGAGCTTGTAGGCGGAAAGTGTCCAATACATCCAAATAGGGAGCTTGAGATAATTGAAGAAGAAAATTATTTCTTTAAATTTTCAGCCTTCGGAAAAAAACTCCTCGAGCTTTATGATTCTGGGAAATTTCGCATTGTCCCTGACTTTCGTATGAATGAGATGCGTGAGTTTATAAAATCCGATGGAAGTGGCCTGCAGGATTTCAGTATTTCACGCCTTAAGACGAAGATGTCGTGGGGTATACCGGTGCCCGGCGATGAAAACCATGTCATGTATGTCTGGTTTGATGCATTGGTGAACTATATTTCTACCCTTGGTTGGCCAGAAGATACGGTGACATTTGAGAAGTTCTGGAAAAATGGCACACCGACCCAGTATTGTGGAAAAGATAATACTCGATTCCAATCAATTATGTGGCAGGCAATGCTCATCGCCGCTGATTTGCCGAACACAAACACGGTAGTGGTGAATGGTTTTGTGACAGGTGAGGGTGGTATTAAAATGTCGAAATCGCTCGGTAATGTGGTGAATCCTGTTGATATTGTGAACGAATATGGCACCGATGCGCTTCGCTACTTTGTAGCGCGTGAGATTGGTTCATTCGAAGATTCTCCGTTTACCATTGAGCGTTTCAAGGCTGCTTATAATTCAGGGCTTGCGAACGGGTTGGGTAATCTCACTTCACGACTCCTTAAACTTTCAACGACGCATGACATCAAGCTTACAGAAGAAAAATTGAACTCTGTCATACCATTAGGTACAAATATTATTTTGAATTTTGAAGCATTTAATATAAAGAATGTTGCTGATTATGCTTGGGCTTTGGTTCAAGGGATAGACAAAGGGATTCAGGAGACACAGCCATTCAAGTTGGTGAAAAGCGAAATTCAGGCGGAGAAAGAAAAGGGGAAGGAATTGATCTCTAAATATTTACTAGAGCTTATGAGGATTACCTCTATTATTAGTCCAATCATTCCTGGAACCGCAAAAACTATTCAGACTCTCATTAAGGAAAACAAGATGCCGGAAAAACCCCTCTTCTTAAGGAAAGAATAAAAAAAGAGCCCGACTCAATCGTCGGGCTCTTTGCTACCTGGCTCATAAAAACACATGTATATACCAAACGGTCCTGCGTGTAATACTGTCCTGGCGTTATTGTATTTTGGGTGCTGCGCGAGTAGATCCTTCACTGACCCATTAAAGGGTTGTTGGGTACCAGTTGTGGGGTTGATGATGAACAGTTGGGGGATAGGAGAAGGAATATCCTCCTCGGTGTTGTGGGGGTCTGTATTTACTGTCATGAACCTTCCTTTGTGGCTGGTTAAAGAGGTTCCGACGAATAGTATACTCGAATAAGTCTTTTTGTGCTTGAGGGTTCTTGTTGATGCGTATAGACTGTGAGTATTGATATGAAACCAACTTATATAGACATCCATGCTCATGTAAATTTCTCTGCGTTTGATGCGGACAGGGAAGAAGTTTTAAAGCGTGCCTACGATTCAGGCGTTGCTCTTATTTGTGTTGGTACTCATTTAGGTACATCAAAATCAGCAGTCGAGATTGCCGAAGCACACCCTTGGGTTTATGCCATCATTGGACTCCATCCAATTCATGTGAACCCATACCCACACGGAGAGCCTGAAAAAGAAGATTGTGACGTAATTCGAAATGGGGAAGTATTTGATGCTGAAAAATATCGAAGCTTAGCAAAGAGTGGGAAGGTGGTAGCAATAGGTGAATGTGGGCTCGATTTTTTCCGTGCAGAAAATCCAGAGTACAGGAAGAAGCAAGAGGTCACTTTTAGGCAACAGATTGAACTTGCTCTCGAACTTGATTTGCCTTTAATGCTCCATGTCCGTAATGCTTATGAAGAAACCCTTTCGATTTTGAATGAATATAAAGCAAAGGCGGGGGACAAACTTCGTGGCGACGCTCACTTTTTCGCAGGTTCAAAAGAACAGGGGCAGAAATTTCTTGACCTCGGTTTCAACCTCTCGTTTACCGGTGTGGTGACCTTTGCAAAACAGTACAAGGAATTGGTAGAAATGACACCAAAAGACCGCATTATGTCCGAAACCGACTGTCCGTACGTTGCTCCAATTCCGCACCGTGGAAAGCGCAATGAGCCGGTGTTTGTCCGTGAGGTGGCTATGAAAATAGCGGAAATCAAAGGCGAAGCTTCATCAGTCGATTTCTATAAACAGCTCGTTTCAAACGCCGAAAAGCTCTTTGGGCTCAAGTTTTAAGGGGTAAAATGAGTTTCAGGAAAGGCTAAAGAACGGCTTGATTTAAGGGCACTGTTCTGGTATAGTCTCCATCACTTGCTTTAGGTAAGGCTACCTTTATGGGTAGTCTTTCTTTTACAAGGCTTATTACAATAATCGCAAAAACACGATGAAGAAGACTACTGTTGACGCATCGCGGGAGAGCAAGGTCTACGAAGTAGGCTATTTGCTCGTACCGACCGTGTCTCCCGAGCATCTTGCTAAGGAGGTCGACGCGCTCAAGGCAGTGATCGAGAAGGCCGGCGCAAAGTTCATTTCTGAGGAAGCTCCAAAGTCACGAACTCTCGCGTACAAGATGGTAAAAGTTGTTGGTGCAAAGCGCCACACATTCGACACAGCTTACTTTGGTTGGGTAAAGTTTGAAGTTGCTTCAGACAAAGCTACAATCATCGACAAAGCATTCAAGTTGTCGGATAAAATTATTCGTCACCTCCTCATTATCACCGTTGCCGAGAACACAATCTACGGTCCAAAGGTGCTCAAAGAGAAGGTAGAAGAGAAGGCAAAGGATGCTCCTATCCTCGCCCCAGAACTCAAAGAAGTTGTTTCTTTGGAGGAAATCGACAAAGCTGTCGAGAAGATAATCGAAGGTTAAGTTGCAGGAATTATGCCTCTTCATGGGGTATAATTACAAGGACTTATTACCAACTAGTTATTACAAGGAATGTATCTCAACAAAGCATTCGTTATCGGGAACCTCACTCGTGATGTCGAGCTCCGCGCTCTGCCATCAGGTATCCAGGTTGCACAGTTTTCAGTCGCTACAAACCGCGTTTGGAAAGACAAGAATGGTGCAAAACAGGAAGCTGCTGACTTTCACAACATCGTTGTGTTTGGCAAGCAGGCCGAGACCGTAGCGAAATACATGCGAAAGGGTAGCCAGGTTATGGTTGAAGGCAGGATGCAGACACGTTCATGGGACGGCAAGGATGGCGAGAAAAAGTATCGCACCGAAATCGTAGCTGATCGCGTTCAGTTCGGATCAAGCCCTGCAGCAGGGACGGGAAGTGCACCTCGCGCTTCAGCTCCAACTGCGAACAGAACAGAGCAGCCAGCACCTGCGCTCGACACCATCGAGTATCCAACCGAAGAGATAAACCCAGAGGACATTCCTTTTTAAACAATCATTATGAAACAGTGTTTCTTTAAGCAGAACAACATCAAGCACATCGACTACAAAGACGTCGAGCTCTTGAAGAAGTTCATCAACCCACACGGACGCATCCTCGCAACCCGCAGGACCAACGTGTCGG
>Ga0302296_1001371_pt1 | contig 17691 bp, 11 predicted proteins | sample III_Fen_N3_1_FD_194546 | JGI IMG/M metagenome (GOLD analysis project Ga0302296, IMG submission 194546) | Peat permafrost microbial communities from Stordalen Mire near Abisko, Sweden - III_Fen_N3_1 | ecosystem: Environmental > Terrestrial > Soil > Wetlands > Permafrost | place: Sweden: Abisko...
TCAACCATGTCAATTTGTTTATTATTTCCAATCCATCTATCTTGCCGGCAAATATCACAAGAAAACTCAAAAAATCATCGAAAAGACTTCCGAAATATTGCCCCTCCAATTTCTGAACCGCATCCAAACTCAGTTTCCTGCTGATTTTGAACGCTTTGTTCAATCCATCGATCAGACTCCAGCCATCAGTTTGAGAACCAATCCACGAAAATTCTGTTTGCCAATTTCTGAAGAACGAATTTCCTGGTGCGAAACCGGATTTTTCCTGAAAGAGCGGCCTTCTTTCACACTCGATCCCATTTTTCATTCAGGTGCCTATTACGTTCAGGAAGCCAGCTCGATGTTCATGGAGCAAGCTTTTCGTCAAATTGAACAGAGCAAGAACCGAATTGTTCTGGATTTGTGTGCTGCGCCGGGCGGAAAATCGACACACCTGCTCAGTTTAATGGACAGCAGCGATTTACTTGTTTCCAATGAAGTTATCCGTTCGCGCGTCTCCGTTTTGGATGAAAACATCCGCAAATGGGGACACCAGAATGTAGTGGTTTGCAGCAACGATCCGGCCGATTTCAGCAAACTGGATGGAATGTTCGATGTGATTTTGGTTGATGCTCCCTGCTCCGGCGAAGGACTTTTCAGGCGCGATGCTTCAGCCATTCAGCAATGGTCGATCGACAATACAAACCTTTGCTCTACCCGTCAACGCCGCATTCTTACTGATATTTGGCCATCGTTGAAAAACGATGGTTGCCTCATTTACAGCACCTGTACCTTCAATCCTGAAGAAAATGAGGAAAACCTGAAATGGCTGGCCGAAAACAATTCCATAGAAAGCATTCGAATTCCACTTCAGGAAGACTGGAATATTGAAGAAATTGAAATCAATGGATTATTTGGCTACCGGTTCCTTCCACACAAGGTAAAAGGCGAAGGCTTTTTCCTGACGTTGATCCGCAAGAAAGAAGGAAGTGACTCCTACCCTATTTCGAAGAAAATAAAATCGCGTCTCGAAAAAATGCCAAAGCAATTTGCCGAAATCCGAAACTGGCTGAGCACTTCAGACTCAGAATTCTTTGTCAAAAACGAATATCTGATTGCCTTTCCTGAATATCACATTCCGGTATTGAATGCTTTATCCGAACAACTTCGGGTGATAAGCTTTGGATTGCCTGTGGCTCAATTCAAGAAAAACGATCTGCTTCCGGAACATACTTTTGCGCTTTCAATCGATCGCAATCCTGATATTTTTGAATCCATTGAACTGGATTTACACGATGCCTTGTTTTTTCAGAAAAAGGATGAAATCCGAATCGAATCAAAAACTAAAGGATGGATGCTGGTAACTTTTCAAAATGTGCCACTCGGATTTGTAAAAAACCTTGGAAACCGCGTCAACAATTACTTTCCAAAAGAATGGCGCATACGTATGAATTTGCCGGAATTACCGGAGCCTTGGTATTTGTAAGTTTGTGTTATTTGATATTTTCAAGCACATCGACCAACAACTTCCAAAATTTATCTACTGTTTCGATGTTGATGCGCTCGTCAGGAGAATGCGCTCCGAGAATGGTTGGGCCAAATGAAACCATGTCGAGTTCAGGGTATTTTTCAAGGAACAAACCACATTCCAGTCCTGCATGAATTGATTTTACTACCGGATCGTTTCCAAACAGTCTATTGTACGAATCGGCAGCAATCTTTGCAACAGCCGAATCCGGATTTGGTGTCCATCCGGGGTAGCCTTCGGAGTGTTCAATATTAGCTCCTCCCAAAAACATGGCTGAAGCAACCATTTCAGCAGCCATGTATTTCCGGCTGTCTATTTCGCTACGTTGGCTCGTTGTCAATACAATTTCATTATTGTCCTTAAATTTCACCGAAGCCAGATTCGTCGATGTTTCCACCATGCCAATCATGCGGCTGCTCATTTCCAAAACGCCATGCGGACAGGCTGCAATCAAATGCAACAATCTGGTTTTAGTATCCGAATCAATCACAAACTCAGGCAAATCAACCGACTGGTGATGCATCATCAGTTTTGGTTCCGATCGCTCAAATTCAAATTCCATTTCCGAAGTAAAAACATTCCACTCCACAATCAGATTTTCTTTTTGAGACTGTGGTACCACTACTACAGCATATGCCTCACGGGCAATGGCATTCCGAAGGTTTCCACCATTCAGTTCGGCCAGATGCACATCAAACTTACGGTCAGCATCCAATAAAAAACGGTTCAAAATCTTTATGGCATTTCCACGGTTTTTATTAATATCATCGCCCGAATGCCCACCTACAAGACCTTTAACTTCCAGTTTTATCGCATAAGACCCAACCGGCAAATCTTCAGGAGTATATTCTAAAGTACCAACCGTATCAATTCCTCCTGCACAGCCAATAAATAATTCGCCTTCATCTTCCGAATCGAGATTGAGTAAAACAGCACCACTCAAAAAACCGGGTTGCAAGGCAAAAGCTCCGGAAAGTCCTGTTTCCTCATCAACAGTGAATAAACATTCAATTGGACCATGCGATAAATCTGTTGAAGTTAAAACAGCCATTTGAGCTGCCATCCCGATTCCGTCGTCAGAACCAAGCGTGGTACCTTCTGCCTTTACCCATCCATCCTTAATAAATGGCTTAATCGCATCAACTTCGAAGTCATGCTTTGTTTCGCTGTTCTTTTCACAAACCATATCGACATGCGACTGCAAAATAACTACCTGATCATTCTCACGTCCTGAAGTTCCAGGCTTGCTAATCAATACATTTCCAATCAAATCCTGACGTGCTTTTAATCCACTTTTAGCAGCAAATTCGATTAGAAACTGAATGATTTTCTCTTCTTTTTTTGAAGGTCGTGGAACCTGACAAATTTCTTCAAAATAGTTCCACAATGGTTGAGGTGATAAGTTTTTAAGGCATTTCATGGCTTTCGGTTTTTGAATTGAAACATTGTTCTTTCATAAAATAAAGATAAATGTACCTGAATTGTTCATCAAACCGGACGATTTAAACTAGTTTTTTTATGGGACAGCGAATTTGCTAAATCTGAAACCTTGAAAAACTAACCAACGTCTCTACAAACCCTAATTAATTATACTGCCCGAAATAGTTGGTTAGTTTTTCTGTCAATTGATTGAAAATTGGTTTGGTAAACAGCACAAACATATCCTGCGCTGGTGGCGGCAAAATCATTTTGTTGCTCAGGATATTGCTCAATTCATTATCAAGTACCTCTTTGTCGCCAACAAAAATTCCATATTTGTTTTGCCATACATACTGTCCCGGAATTTTATCGGTAAATACAATTTTCTGCGATTGAAAATCAACAGATTTCAACTCCAGTAAACCACCAGAAGCTACCTGATCAGTCAATATTTTGATCTTGCCCCTTTTATGAACTGTTCTCGTTAGAGTTACCATTTCTCCTTTGGCTACTTTAACAAACGTCAAATTTCGCTGTTCGTTTGTTCCAGGCACAAGTACTGAAGTATCTTGCTTCGCCCTTTTCTGATATGATTCCGTAACATCCGCAAAAAGTTCTTTTTCTAATTCAGAATGTTGTGGACGGTCTATAAAAAAATCGTAGAAACCCATTTGCAAAACCATATCCGGATATTTCAGTTTGGCTTGTTCCGCTTGATCAGGAGAATAGAAGTGTACAAAATCTTTTTCCTGAAACCGTTCATTAAGCATCTGGAAAACATTGTCGTAAAAGAACTGAGCCGAATATTCGAATTTGCCATTTACCGGAATTTGTTCGACTACCACCTTTAAGGTTGCCAAATCTTTTGCAAATAGCATCTTTTGTTGTGTGTCTTTGAATCCACGAACCAATCCATCGGCATTTAGGAAATAGGTATAAGCCTGCTTGGCAGTTTCACGCGTATTTCGACTCAAGGCATCCATTCCGGCATCGTAAAATTCCTGTGCAGCACGGTTTTGCACATTACTCAATTCTGATGTATAGCTTTTGGGTGATTGCACTAGTTTGCGGGCAGCAGGAATTCGACGAACTTCGTCAGTCATCTGGTTGACTGTTTGCATAACATCTAGTGTTCGCTTCCACTTAAATTGGTCATTGCTAGTCAAAATCTTATCAATTTCTTCCTGGTAATAGGTAACTGCCATCGGATAACCTTCACTGATTACCTGAGTTGCTTTCCGATTGTCCGGATCGCTGCTTAAACGGTTAACCGCTTTCAAAATAGCATTGTAATAATTTCCCTTTTGAAGTGACTTCAGGCCCGTAGAACATGAATTCAAGAGAAAAATACCAATGAAAAACAGATGAAAATATTTTCGCATAGTTCAGTATTTAAACAGATTAACAAGATTTGACTTTCTGGAAGATATTCAATTATTGCAAATCTTACCATACATAAGTAAGCTGCATGCCCTGAAAATTACTGCTTCCGATTGGCACAACAGTAAGTTTTGAGTCCGAACTGCGATGGCTCACCAAATTGCCGACAAGTGTTCCGATCGCAGCTCCTGCTACCACATCGCTAAGCCAATGTTTGTTGTCGTAAATTCGAGATAAACCAACCAATGATGCTACCGAATAAGCAGTAATCGGAACCCATTTTGTTTCGCGGTATTGAGTTGCAATAACTGATGCTACCGAAAAGACCGCCGTTGTATGTCCCGACGGAAAACTATTTCCATGAAAGGGACCATTAAACTGAAATTGGTCACTGGCAATATCCGGACGATCTCTGCCAACCAAAGTCTTTGGAATACGAACTATAACACTGGCCAGCAAGAAACTCTCAAGACTTAATAAACTTGTGCTCACACTCTTGTTATTCTTAGCCAATATGCCGTGAGCCAGAAAGCCTGACATAATCAGCAAACTGTAATTTCCACCAAATGGTTCCAGAAAGTTCTTCGAGACTTTATCCAGGCTACCAGTTCTGTGTTCCTGAAAAAAATTCTTGACCGATTTATCCGTAAATAGAATTCCACCTTCGGCAGCCACAAAAACACCAAGTTTTGTCCAATCTTTTGAATCCCATTTTGCGGGTGAAACAACAATTGATTTGGTGTCGGTCCAGTATTTCTTGAAATATGCGCCATTAAAACGAACGGTATCAATTTGCGCGAATAAAGTATTCGAAAAGACAGCAAGAATAAATAATACTGATAATGAGTATCTCAGATTTGATTTCATTGGGTTTAGCAATTACAGGTTACATTTTTTCCAAACGTTTCGCCTCATCCCAAATCACATCCATTTCGGCCAGGCTCATCTTCTTCAGGTCTATCCCCTTTTGCAATGTCTGGCTTTCGAGGTAATTAAATCGTTTCATAAATTTCAGGTTGGTGCGTTCCAAAGCAGTTTCAGGATCGATTCCGTATAATCGGGCAGCATTAACCATTGCAAAAAACAGATCGCCAAATTCGCCTTCAATTTTATCCTGATCAACTTGATCAATCTCTACACTCAGCTCGTTGATTTCTTCTTTTACCTTGTCCCAAACCTGTTCTTTGAATTCCCAATCGAATCCTACACCACTCACTTTTTCCTGAATCCGGTTAGCCTTAATCAATGCAGGCATCGCGGTCGGAACACCTTCCAAAACCCGTTTATTTCCACCTTTTTCTTTTAGCTTCAAGGTTTCCCAGTTTTGCTCCACTTCTCGAGAATTGGCCACATCAACATCTCCAAACACATGCGGATGGCGGTAAATCAGCTTTTCGTTGATCGAATTCAGCACGTCGGCCATATCGAAAGCGCCTTTTTCTGACCCTATTTTGGCATAAAAAACAATGTGCAACATCAAATCGCCCAATTCCTTTTTGATTCCATTCAGATCATTATTCAGGATTGCTTCGGCCAGTTCGTATGTCTCTTCAATAGTCAGTTTCCGGAGCGATTCGAGAGTTTGCTCTTTATCCCATGGGCACTTTTCGCGAAGCTCGTCCATAATCTCCAGTAAGTGGGCAAAAGCATCTAATTTTTCTTTCATCTTAACGAATTTTCTATGAAGCTCAAATTTAGAATCTTTATTTAAAAATGATTGTTTGATCCTGTTAAACTTTGAACAGAGTTTTTAAGACACAAAAAAGCTGCTCTTTTCAGAACAGCTTTCAGTTAAATATGAGAAATAATCTTTTATTTAATTAGCTCGAAACTACGTTTAACGAATTTATCCAGGTCTTCACCCTTCAGCATTCCGTTGGCAAGCAGCGCAAGGTCAACCAATTGTTTGGCCAGCTTATTGTCTTTTCCGAAGGCAGTCAGTTTGGCTTTCTGCTCATCCTTCAACGCGTTGATTACTTTTTCCAAATCTTCCGATTTTTCTTTCACTTCCGAAGAAATTTCTTCGTCTTTCTTATCTTTTTTAGCTTTGTCAACTTCATCCTTTTCGGCTGTTTTAGCCTGAAGATTGCTCTTTATCGTTTCCAGCTCAGAACCGATAGCAGCATCACGATCAGCAAAAATCTCTTTCACCAAAGGATGTGAAGTGTTTACCACCAGGTTCATATTTTCAGGCATATCACCATAAAAGCTCATTCCACCACCTTGCATGGCGCTCATGTCTTTCATCCGTCGCATAAACTCATTGCGGGTAATCACCATTGGGAAACTGTTTTCGCCCAAGTCTTTGAAATCGACGATGAAGCCGTAATCCTTATTTTCAGGGCAAACTGCTTTGAAAATCGGGCTTAGTTCATTCTTTTCTTCCCAGCTTAATTCGTGCTTTGGTTCATCTTTGGTAATCAGGTGCTCGGCAACATCCGAATCGACACGTACAAACCGCTTGTCGGTGTATTTCTGCTCCAGCTTGTTAATCAGCGGAGTTGAAAGCACATTGTTCATCACCAAAACATCGTAACCTTTGTTTTTTGCAGCCTGAACAAACGAGTACTGTTCATCCTGATTGTTGGTATACAAATAGATCAGGGTCTTATCCTTATCGGTCTGTTCCGGTTTAATCAAGGTTTCGTATTCTTCCATGGTAAAATACTTTCCGTCGGTATTTTTAAACAGGAAGAACTTTTCCGCTTTTTCGTAGAATTTATCTTCAGTCAACATGCCGTATTCGATAAACAAGCGCAAATCGTCCCATTTAGCTTCAAAGTCTTCGCGCTTTTCGGTAAACAGCTGAGCCAAACGGTCACCCACTTTTTTAGTGATGTGGCTGCTGATTTTCTTCACATTCGAATCGCTTTGCAGGTACGAACGCGATACGTTCAACGGAATATCAGGAGAATCGAGTACTCCGTGAAGCAGTGTTAAAAACTCAGGAACAATGCCTTCAACCGAATCGGTCACAAACACTTGGTTCGAATAGAGCTGAATTTTGTTTTTCTGAACTTCAACCGTATTTTTCAGTTTCGGGAAATACAAGATACCGGTCAGGTTGAACGGATAATCCACATTCAGGTGAATGTTGAAAAGTGGATCTTCAGCCATTGGATACAACTGATGGTAGAAATCGTTGTAATTTTCTTCCGTCAGATCAACCGGTTTTTTGGTCCATGCCGGAGCCACATCGTTAATCTGGTTATCCTCGTCAGTATCTACTTCCTTGCCATCTTTCCATGTTGTTTTCTTTCCAAAAACAACCGGTATCGGCAAAAATTTGCAGTATTTGTTCAGCATTTCGCCAATCCGCGATTTTTCCAGAAATTCTTCCGAATCCGCATTGATGTGCATCACGATATCGGTACCAACCTCAGCCCTTTCAGCATCTTCCAGCTGGTATTCCGGACTTCCGTCGCATTCCCAGCGAATGGCTGTTGCGCCCTCGCGGTACGATTTCGAAATAATATCGACCTGACTCGAAACCATAAATGAGGAATAAAATCCTAGTCCGAAATGGCCAATGATGGCATTCGCATCATCTTTGTATTTTTCCAGAAACTCTTCTGCTCCTGAAAAAGCAATCTGGTTAATGAATTTTTCTACTTCTTCGGCGGTCATCCCGATACCGTTATCTGATACCGTGATAGTTTTAGCTTCCTTGTCGATTTTAACCGACACTTTTGCATTGGCAATGTCTCCGGAATATTCACCTTTAGAAGCCAATGTGCGCAATTTCTGGGTAGCGTCAACTGCATTCGAAACGATTTCACGAAGGAAAATATCGTGATCGGAATAGAGAAATTTTTTGATGATGGGAAATAAATTGTCACTGCTTACGCCTATTTTTCCTTTTTGCATTTTATCTGATTTTTAGATTAATATTCTTTTTATGTGCATCACTTTTTTCAAAGACTATACCACGACTCAAAAATGACTTTTTGTCACCAAGATTGACAGCAACTCTATTTTAATGGTGACAAAACCTGATAGATTTCTCCTTTTATCTGACGGAAAGAGTTTATTTTGCACCGCATTACGAATACCCGGAAATAATGACAAACCTTGAATCGTATTTTGATTCGTTCAGAAAAGAAATCGTTGGCATCGACCAGCATTTCAAATCTCCCTTTGGTGAAAAAAAGATCATATATGCCGATTGGATTGCCAGTGGACGCCTCTACCAACCTATTGAAAAACAGATTACAGATACTTTCGGGCCTTTTGTCGGAAATACCCATTCCGAAACCAGTGAAACAGGGGCATTGATGACCCACGCCTATCATCAGGCGCAACAAATCATCAAAGCACATGTGAATGCCGGGCCAAACGATATTATCATCACTGCTGGTTCAGGAATGACGGCGGTAATTAACAAGTTTCAGCGAATGTTGGGATTGAAATATTGCGGAAAGGTCAATCACACCGGCTGTCTCGCCCAGCGCGAACGTCCGGTGGTCTTCATTACCCACATGGAACACCATTCGAACCACACCAGTTGGTATGAGACCAATGCCGATGTGGTCATTATTGATCCGGATAAAAACATGCAAGTTTCTCCGGAAAATCTTCGGAGAAAATTGGAAGAATACAATGATCGCCAGTTCAAAATAGGTTCGTTTACGGCCTGTTCCAATGTGACCGGAATTAGGACGCCATACTATGAATTAGCGCAGATTATGCACGAAAACGGCGGTGTTGCCTTCATCGACTTTGCAGCATCAGCGCCTTACGATCAGATTGATATGCATCCGGAAGATCCATTGCAAAAGCTCGATGCCATCATGTTCTCGCCCCACAAATTTCTTGGTGGACCGGGTTCTTCCGGAGTTTTGGTTTTTGATCAATCGATGTATCACAATTCGGTGCCCGATCAGCCGGGTGGCGGAACTGTTGATTGGACCAATCCATGGGGCGACTATAAATATGTTGATAACATTGAGGTTCGCGAAGACGGCGGAACGCCAGGCTTTTTGCAGACCATCCGCACAGCGCTTTGCATCAGGCTAAAGGAGAAGATGGGCATCGAAAACATGCATCACCGCGAAAATGAGTTGCTCGAAATTGCCTTCGCCGGACTCGACAGTATTCCGGAAATAAAGATTATGGACAGCCAACATCGCAACCGCTTGGGAATTATCTCCTTTTATGTGGTAAGCATTCATTACAATTTGTTGGTCAAACTGATGAACGATCTTTATGGAATTCAGGTTCGAGGAGGTTGCGCCTGCGCCGGAACTTACGGCCACATTTTGCTTGAAGTGAGTCATGAATTATCGGATGAGATTACCTGTAGAATTAATCAGGGCGACCTATCCCTGAAACCAGGCTGGGTGCGATGGTCGCTGCATCCAACTACAACCAATTACGAAATCGAAGTATTCATTCAGGCGCTCCTCGATATTGTTGAGAACCACGAAAAGTATGCTGCTGATTACACCTATTTCCCGAAGGAAAATATTTTCAGGCACTGCAACGAAACCCAGTATGCCGAAGTTGTTAAAGATTGGTTTAGCATTTAAACCAATCTTTCTTATTTAATTTCACTTTCCCTATCCTTCTTCTCTAATCTTTTTAGAAAGAAATAATTAGCTGCCCCTATAAGTATCATTCCAACAATAAATAGTGGATAGGAAATCTTCCAATTTTCGGGGTTAGTCATCATAGACCATTCCGACATTCCACCAATTCCGGCAAGCAGCGTAAGTGGCATAAATATGGTAGTAATTAAAGTCAAACGCCGGACTATAAAATTTGTTTGATTCGCTGCTTTTGCCATTTGATTGTTCAATAATGACAAGTGCATCTCCATCAGGCTTGTTACAATTTCACGGAATGTTTCGGTCAGTTCGAAGAAATTTGCCAGATGGTCGTAAATGTCGCGAAAATCTAAAATCGCATTTTCAGGAATGAAAGGGGAATCTTTACGGCAAATTTTTACAAATATTTCTCTTTCGTGAAAGAGGCTCTTTCGCAATGAGAGCAAATCTCTTCTTAAATATTGCAGATCACCAAGATTGAAATCGGCAGGTTTTGACAACATGGTATCCTCTGCCTTGTCAAGTTCATCTTCCATCGCCTCAATAGTTTCAAACTTCTTATCGACTATCAGATCAAGAAAAATATGCATCAAAAATGCCGGTCCTTGTTTGATTTTTTCAATATTATTGGCTGCAATTTGCTCGACGCTTTCAATCAGTTTTTTCTCTGAAAGGACATGTCTGATAATTGTAACCAGAAAATTTTTACCAATAAACAGGTTTACCTCTTCTATTGCAAGTTTTTTGTTTGAGTAATGAAATGCATTAAAAAGGATAAATGTATTTCCCGGGAAATCATCTATTTTTGGAATCTGGATATCATCAATACAATCTTCGATTGAAAGTGGATGAAGCCCCAGTGGTTTTTCGAGTTTGGAAATTTCTTCCAGAGTTGGTTCACAAAATGACAACCACACAAAACCTCCGGCCTTTGATTGCGAGAGAACTTCTTCAAGTGTTGAAACTCTAGCTAATTTTCCCAACACATCAATATGATAGAATCTTGATTCCGACATCCTTTCCTCCTTTTTCATTTATTTTTAGTCATTTTGCATCGGCAAAAAACCATATTCCCTGCTGTAACGAAGCATTTGCGAAGTGTAATCTTCATCATAGCGAATCAGCACATCATTAGGAGTTCCGCATGGCCATGTTTTCAATTCGTACACTGGATTTAGAAATCCCGCGTATGGCGCCAAATCCAATTTTTTGAAACGCGCCAACACTTCTTCATGCAATTGCCGGTCGACTTTTACTCCAAAGTTTTCGACAATATCGCGGGCTGCTGCAAAATCACCCTCCGATTTAATTCGCTGAATTTCTTTTAGCAACCGACCAAATAAACTCCGCAACTCCTGATAATCGTTAATCCTGACGAACGTTTTTTCTTCTGAACGAACAAGTTCAACTACGTTTCGCTCCTTTCCTGCTTCATAAGCCCAACGAGCTATTAATTGCCGGTTGCGCATGTGCGATTCTTCAATGTCTTTTCCGCGTTCGATACGGGTCAATTGAGTAAGTAACCCATTGCGCAAATAGGCATCAAATTCGGCCTTTGCAGCCTCTACTGACGGAACCAGACCTAATTGTATCATTTGTTCTTCCATGATGTAATACAGCGCAAAAAGGTCGGCTCTCGTCTCTTCAATAGTCGAATAATAGTTTTTCAGATTGTCGGTACTAACTCCCTCTTTCACCTTGCCGGAACCATGCCCCAGGCATTCGTGCAGATCGGTATGCAGGTTTCCGGCAAGATAACCGAATTGTTTGGCCCGTTCAATTTCTTCAGATGAACCAGCAAATTCTTCCAGCATTCCGTTGCCCATCGAATCGAGAAAGTAAGCCTGAGTAATGTTCTCGATGGTCACCGATTTCGATCCGTACGTTTCACGAATCCATTCAGCATTCGGTAAATTAATTCCTATGGGTGTCGCTGGGTAACAATCGCCTGCTAAAATGGCCACATTGATCACTTTGGCACTGACACCTTTCACTAGCGCTTTCTTAAATTCAGGCGAAACAGGCGAATGATCTTCGAACCATTGTGCATTTTCGCTTAAAATAGTAGCCCGTTTCGTAGCCTCCTGATCTTTGTAATTCACAATCGACTCCCAACTGCCTTTGATGCCCAGCGGATCGCCATAAACCTCGATAAAACCATTTACGAAATCAACATCACCGGCCTGTTCCAACGCCCAATCGATGCTGTATTCATCAAATTTCGCCAAGTCTCCTGTGGTATAATATTCAATCAAGCAGCCGATATACTTTTTCTGAATTTCATTTTCTGTGTAACCCATCGCTTTATTAAGCCAAAATATAATCTGTTCGATTGCCTTTCCATATTTGCCGTTTAATTTCCAGACTTTTTCTTTTAGTTTGTCATTTTCTTTGACTAAAGTCGAGTTTAGACCATAGGAAACTGGACGAGATCCCCCATCTGCTTTCAAATCGGCATAAAACTTTTCAGCTTCGGCTTGTTCCACGTTTTGATAATAGTTATTGCTAGATGAGACAAGGAGATCCTTTTCTGAATCCAGATTAACCCGCTTGCTTTCCTTCTCCGGATTAAAAATCAACTCCTTAACTTCTGCAATAAATGATTTGAATTTTATTCCGGAAGGAGCTTTAAATCTCCACCATTTTGATCGGGAAATCAGCTCATCGAAATACGTTTCAGGAAAACCAGCTGGAATTTTTTCGGTAGAATAATGATGGTGAATTCCGTTAGAGAACCAAACCCGCTTCAAATAAATTTCGAATTGTTTAAATTCAGGAGACTCACGATTTCCTTTGAAAGTATTCCAGATATTTTCAAGAACTGAACGAATACCCAAATTATGTCTGTTGTTTTGATCCCACAAAATATCGCGGCCACAAAGAGCTGCCTGGGAAAGATAATAGATGTAAATCTTCTGTTTTAAATTAAGCTTTTCAAACTCAGGAACTGAGTATCGTAATATCTTGATGTCTGCAAACTTTTCAACAAATACTTCCATAACTTCAGTTATTTATTCAATTCTGCAAATTTTTCTTCCAGTAAATTAACCCGTTTGATTGAGGTCCGCAGCCAATCAAGTAGCATTTCTTGTTTTTCAATATCATTCAAATGCCAACCAATGTCTGAGTGATTTCTGAGTTGATGGGTCAAATGATGCAAAGTAACAGCAACCGCAACCGATACATTAAGGCTTTCGGTAAAACCAACCATCGGAATTTTCATGTATTCGTCAGCTTCTTTCATAGCCCATTCGGTAAGACCAGGACGCTCGCAACCAAAAACAATTGCCGCCTTACCCTTTTCCAGTTCAAAATTCTCCAAATTAACATCATGATCGTGCGGTGTTGCAACAACGATCCGATAACCCTCATGACGCAACTTCTGCAGAGCAGCAGGAGTATTCATCTTTGTACCATTGTGTCGAATTACCGAAACCCAATTACTGGCACCCCGCACCACGTCAGGATTTACCTCAAAGACATGTTTATTTTCGATTACATGGACCTTTTGAATACCAAAACAATCAGCAGTGCGAACAACAGCACTTGTATTCTGAGTCTGATACAAATCTTCAAGCACAACAGTCAAATAATTAGTCCGTTGTGATAGTATTTTATTAAACAAACTGAGTCTTTCGGGAGTGACAAATCCTGAAAGAAACTGGATCAATTCGGCTTCCATCGTAACATTTTTGGCAAGGCAAAGATAAAAAAAAGGGAAGCATATTAATTATGCATCCCTTTTGTAAATTTTTCAGGAAAATACTAGATAGTATCAGCTAATTCAGCACCTGGTTTAAATTTAACAACTTTCTTTTCAGGAATGTTAATAGTTGCACCAGATTGTGGGTTTCTGCCGGTTCTTGCGCTTCGGGAAGCAACTGAGAAAGAGCCAAATCCAATAAGAGCTACACGATCGCCATTTTTTAAGGCATCAGAGGTGGCATCAACGAAAGCATCTAACGCTTTTTTAGCATCAGCTTTAGTTAAACTAGCTTTTTCAGCAATTGCATCGATTAATTGTGCTTTGTTCATAAGAAAACATGTTTAAGGTTAAAAAATATCTGAATTAAAAAACAAGCAAATCAGGCAGTCAAAAGAAACCATGAAACCGGAAACCGTAATAAAATCAATACTTTCAAATGGTTAATTTTAATCTGTTACTAAATTCCTAAATATGATTCAAAAAAACAACCGTTACTGAAAGTTTTTTTGAAAAAAAATTTCATCACAATTTTGAACAATTGTTTTTGCGGTTAAGAAAATTGTTCTACTTTTGCAACCGCCTTTGGAGAGATGGCAGAGTGGTCGAACGCGGCGGTCTTGAAAACCGTTGACCGTGTGAGCGGTCCGGGGGTTCGAATCCCTCTCTCTCCGCAACGATAAAAACCTGATCTTCAATGAAGTTCAGGTTTTTTTATTGTACTAATTTTGATATTTTGTTCTTTGCTAACATTAAAAATTATTCACTAGTTGAATAATTCAATAGGTATCAATCAACAGAAAGACACCATAATTGATAAATTATTTAATAGAAAACATGCAGCAAAAAGTCAGATGAGTCAATCGCGAACTATCCCCCAAACGCGGTAAACTTGATGGCAGCGTCAGTTTAATGTAAAAAGAGGGAGCAAATTTTTAGTATCTGCTCCCTCTTTTCTTCTATTTCAAATGAATCTAGATGTAAATATAACTGCAATTTACAAGAATTAATCCCGAATAAATCTCATTCAACTTATAATTCAGAGTTACTTATTTGACAGATTAAGCTCATAGACCTGTCCCTTATTCAAATTGATCTCTTTTTTCATCGATCCAAAATACAGAGTAGTTTTTCCAGAGTTTTTGGCTAAAACGCTAAGTTTTTTAACTGACTTATTTTTCCAATCCATAGACACTTCAAAACCTCCACGAGCACAAATTCCTTTTACCGAACCTGAGTCCCATTCATCCGGGATAGCAGGTAACAAGTGAATTTCATTTTCGGTAGATTGAACCAACATTTCTGCAATTGCTGCGGCTCCGCCAAAATTACCATCAATCTGAAATGGCGGATGTGCATCAAATAAATTCGGATAGGTTCCACCGCCTTGCGCATAGTCAGTCTTTACACCATCAGGTTCAACATATTTCAGTAATTCGCGATACATTTTGTAGGCGTGATTGCCATCGAGCAAACGTGCCCAAAGATTAATCCGCCAACCTTTCGACCAACCAGTTGTTTCATCACCTTTTATTTCGAGCGTTTTTCGGCAGGCATCAGCCAATTCCGGAGTTGTTAATGGAGAAATATGGTTCCCGGGAAAAAGTCCGAATAAATGTGACTGATGACGGTGTTGAGGTTCAACATCTTCCCAATCGTAATACCATTCCTGAAGATTTCCCTTTTTACCTACCTGGTAAGGATGCATTTTTTTTAGCGCCTGCTCCAATTTGCCGCGAAACTCAACATCTGTATTTAGAATTTTAGAAGCTTTTATAGTTTGTGCGAAACACTCGCGAATCATTGCAAGATCAGCGGTGCCGCCATACAGAGTAGAACCCTGATACCCATCAGGCGTAATAAATTTGTTTTCAGGAGAAGTGGACGGCGATGTGATGAGCTGCCCGTTTTTATCTTCAACCATCCATTCCAAACAGAACAGAGCGGCACCCTTCATCAAATCATATGCGTCATCTTTCAAAAATTTAATATCTTGGGTAAACTGATAATGCTCCCATAGATGAGTACTTAGCCAGGCGCCAGCCATATTCCAGTTGGCCCAGTTCGGATCTCCGGAACCAAAATCGCCAACGGGATTGCTCATTGCCCAAATATCCGAATTGTGACAAGCAGTCCAGCCATTTACACCATAAAAGGTCTTGGCGGTTATTTTGCCGGTTGTTGCCACATTTTTTATGAAACCCAGCAATGGCAAATGAAATTCCGAAAGATTGGTATTTTCTGCCAGCCAGTAATTCTCTTCAGCATTAATGTTGGCGGTATAATTGCTGCTCCATGGAGGGCGCATGTGAGGATTCCAGATTCCCTGCAAATTTGCCGGAACGCCCGGTGTGCGGGAACTACTGATTAAAAGGTATCGTCCAAATTGGAAATAAAGCACCTCCAGATTTTTATCTTCCTTGCCTTCGGCGTATCTCCGAAGCCGTTGATCGGTAGGCAAATCAGGGGCATCTGTTTTTCCCAAATTCAGGCTAACCCTGCTGAAATATTTCTGATAGTCATCGAGGTGAGCTTTTTTTAATTCACTGAACGATTTTGGAAATGCTTTTTTGAGCTGCTGATCAGCAGTAAATTCAGCATTTTTCCCTTCTGTTACGGGATCTTTGTCGAAACCATTAAAACTGGTTGCGATGGAGACAAAAATCAGCGCTTCAGTTCCTCCGGAAAGTTTTACAATCGAATCGGTTGCAGAAAGTATGCCATCGGTGTTTTTTATCCTAACTAAAGTTGAAAAACGAGTACCCCTATTTTTGTCAAAAACTATAGCATTAGGGATATTCCCCCGATAATCTGGTTCTGCATGTATCGGAGCATATCCATTTACATTCAAAACATTAGCAACAATTGAAACTGTATTTTTTAACTGACTTTCAACCTTTACTCCAAAATTTAACGCACCTTTTTTGCTCGAGGTCAGCCTAATAACCATCATCTGATCAGGGTATGAAATAAAATATTCGCGGCTATATTTAAGCCCATTTAGTTCGTAGCTGACTTTTGATATGGCTTCTGAAATATTAAGTTCACGATGATAATTCTGAGGCTCCCCTTTTTGATCAAACAACAGAAACAATGTGCCAAGCGGTGCATAAGATTCGGAAAATTTCCCTTGAACCTTTCGCTGAAGCTTATCGGCCAGTTTGTAATCTTCATTCTTCAACGCCTCACGGATAGCTGGAATATTTTTGTACGCTTCAGGGTTCATGTTGGCATCAACCGGTTCTCCCGACCAAAGCGTTGCGTCATTCAGGTAAATCTGGTCAGTAGTAACACCACCAAAAACAGAAGCACCAACTTTACCATTTCCAAGCACCAGACTTTCTTCAAAATACTTAGCAGGCTTTTTGTACCACAATGTGTTTGGTGATTGCGCCTGACAAAGTCCTATATTAACAATTAAGTAAAGAAAAGTCAGACCAATTAAATAGTTTTTCATTCTGAATTATTTTAGGTTTAATTTCTCAAAGAAACCAATTTTCAGATATCTCAGAGCCTATTTTGTGGAACATGTATGATTAGAAAACCTTATTAAGATTTCGTATTCCAATACCGGGCTGATCTACGAGCGTAATTTTTCCATTCACAACCTGAACTCCGGAATATGGATCATTCGAGATCAGCAGGTTCCCATCCAGATCAGCCCAATCGGTTTTTGGCGATAGCTGTGCGGCGGCAGAAATGGCGCACGAAGTTTCGGTCATGCAGCCAATCATCACTTTCATGCCAAGCGACTTGGCTAATGTCAGCATTTGATGAGCTTCGCGCATTCCAGTACATTTCATCAGCTTAATGTTTATTCCGTTGTAAACACCCTTGGCTTTTATTACGTCCGCAAGGCGCTGTACTGACTCGTCGCCAATCGTAGGCAGCGGGCTGTTTTCGGTGAGCCAGGCCATATCGTCGATAGACGTTTTGGGCATAGGCTGCTCAACAAATACAACCCCTTTTTCCTTGAGCCAGTGAATCATTTCAAGAGCCATATTCTTGTCCGTCCAGCCCTGATTTACATCAACGCAAAGCGGTTTATCCGAAACTGAACGAATGGTTTCAATCATTTCCTTGTCGGTTGCCATTCCCAGTTTTACTTTGAGTATTTTATACGGATCAGCCTCACC
>Ga0302296_1001372_pt1 | contig 17689 bp, 19 predicted proteins | sample III_Fen_N3_1_FD_194546 | JGI IMG/M metagenome (GOLD analysis project Ga0302296, IMG submission 194546) | Peat permafrost microbial communities from Stordalen Mire near Abisko, Sweden - III_Fen_N3_1 | ecosystem: Environmental > Terrestrial > Soil > Wetlands > Permafrost | place: Sweden: Abisko...
TCTACCAACTGAGCTACTGAGTCATCCTTAAGTACCCCTGTTTTTCAAAGGTGGTGCAAAGATAACCTTGTTTTTAACTAATGCAAAACCCAAATCCAAAAATGTGCATAATCGATGGTTTTATTTGTAGTTTTGTTGCCATAATGATGCATTTAAACCGTTCGAAGTGAAATCGTCAAACACTAAAATTTTGATTATGATGGGTAAGGTAGTCGTTATTACGGGCGCTTCGTCGGGAATTGGAAGAGCTCTGGCAAAGGAATTTTTTTCGCGTGGAGCAAGTTTAGCTTTGGGTGCACGGCGGATCGATCAACTCGAGGAATTAAAAGTTGAATTACAAAGTCCTAATATATTGTGTATTGAAACTGATGTAGCACAAGAGGCAGATTGTAAAAAGCTCATTGATCTTACTTTCAAAAAATTTGGACGTATAGATATTTTGATCAATAACGCTGGAATATCGATGCGGGCACTTTTTAAAGACATGGATCTTGCGGTGATGCACCGCTTAATGGATGTCAATTTTTACGGAACGGTTTACTGTACAAAATATGCACTTCCTTATTTGTTGGAGACTAAGGGGTCGTTGGTTGGGGTAATTTCAATCGCTGGTCATGTCGGATTACCAGGAAGAACAGCCTACGCCGCTTCAAAATTTGCAGTCAGGGGATTTCTTGATACAATCCGAATTGAAAATCTAAGAAGCGGCTTACATGTTCTGGTGGCGGCACCCGGATTTACAGCATCTGAAGTGAGGAAGGTTGCACTCACTGCAGATGGTATTCCACAGGGAGAAACACCACGGAACGAAGAGAAAATGATGAGCGCTGAAACTTGTGCTTACCATATAGCAGAAGCTGTCAGAAAAAGGAAAAGAGAGCTAATTCTCACCTTTGTTGAAGGAAAATTAACCGTGTTTCTTGGAAAGTTCTTCCCTTCTTTATTGGATAGGCTTACTTATAGCCATATGGCAAAAGAACCTGATTCACCTATCAAGTAGTGCTGTATTTCAGACATTTAAAATTAAAATATTGGGTCAATCTTGCTATTCTTCTTTCCACATTAATTTAAAAACATTATAATAAATTCAAAATAGGCAATCAGCTAAAACACTAATTATTAATTATTTAACTTCAATATTGAAATTCCAAAACATATTTATGAAAATCGGCTTGATCATTCAAAAAATGAGTTTATCTTTGCACCGCCTTTAAAGATTATAAAAACAGTATGACTCTGTAGCTCAGCTGGTAGAGCAATTGACTCTTAATCAATGGGTCGAGGGTTCGAACCCCTCCGGGGTCACAAATTGATTATCAAGCGTTTACAATGATTTTGTAAACGCTCTTTTTTTGACCATTTGCACACAACACTTATTTTTTCAAATTTTTATTGGCCTTAATTGAATTATTAATTAAACAATAAAATCACTAAAAATGATGTTTCATCTCTTCATTTTTACCAATTCGGTTCCAATTAGATTGTATTGATTTTTTTGTAACGTTACATCATAGTTTCATTAAGGAATCCCTCAAGACGTAATTATATTAATTTCAGTAATGTTTTTCCTAATATAATTTGTTTATGCCGCGAAGAAAACAACTCAAAATATCAGCAAAAGATTTGAAGGTATACGAATCACTAGTAATGGAACTTCAAAAAAATCCTATTTTTAGCGACTGTGATTTCAGTACTCTTGAGATAATTGCACTTTCTAAAAAAACTCCGCCCCGGATTATTGAGGAAAATCTGGATAAAGCTATCCGGAACCTGGAACGTCAAATAGCCTTTAATGGTACCGAAAAAATACTAAACAAGAAAGGTCTTAGTAAAGCAATTGGTATCTCCCGCCCTACTCTTGATAAATGGTATGAATACGGATTTATTTCTACTGAAACAGCAACCAAATTTTGGGGAGGTTCTGAGCCATTTAAATTAGGAATTGTTCTTAAACAACTGAAACAGATGAAAAACAATCAATAATTTTTTCGTTCGGACATATAATACAAATTAATAATCATTTAAATTGGATTGTTTAAGTCTACATTTCCTAAAAAATATTTTTTCAACCTTACGTTGAAATCCGTTTGCCTCTATTCTGCACGGAACTGTATGCCATTGTAAATACAATTACTATTTTATCAATTTACACTGGACTCATTTTACATCATTTTCTGTTGTTTACAAGGGAGTGTAAAGCCCTTAATGTCTGCAACATACACAAACAGATACCTACATTTGTAAACAAATCGGCGTTGATCCGATCATACTGATAGTGTATGTATAACCTTTAAATGTGCGTAAAATGTCAACAATCATAGTAACCACCCCCGAAGAACTTAGAGCAATCGTAAACGAAGCGATCGCTGAATTTCTGCCGAAAACCCAATTGAAGGAGACAAAATCCGACCGTATTTCTTTAAATAGTGCTATAGAATTGCTTACAGAGAATGGATATCCTACCTCCAAAGCCAAAATATATAAACTGACTTCCTCCGAAGAGATGCCACATCTTAAATATGGCAACAAACTTGTTTTCTCACGAAAAGAACTCTTGCAGTGGGCTGTAAGCCAAACTAAACGAATTGGTAATCACCGAGAAGTAGTATTAACCCTCGCCAGAAGTGCCAGACGAAAGAGATAGTTGTAGATTAATAAAAGGGAACGCTGGCTTCATAAATCCCCCGACCGACCCTTCTTTCAATGCAAACTTGAATCCAGAATATATAGTGAAATTACATCTGTCTTGAGCAGAAAAATATTATGCACTTTTCAACTAAAATAAATTTGCTGATTATCATCCTGGCCTGATAATTGTGAATATTTCACGTGTTAGGTTAGTTAGTTTGGTTAGTTTTAGTAAAAGGATGGAGCCGCCCGGTTTCATCCTTTTCAATGGATGAGCATCCGCAAGCGACCACAAAAGAAGCCCTGAAACCAAGGCTTTTTTAGTTTTTCAGAAAGGAAGATCATCTTCTTCTTTACCGGCAGGTTCCAATTCCCTCTTGGATTTCTTTGCCTTTTTGCAAGCTTTTTTTGATTTATTTTCAGTTTCTACGGTTTCTTCCTTTTTGGAAACGTAGAGGGTGTAGTCGCGACCGAAATTATCGGTCTGTTTCATTTTAGCAACTTCGAATGTGACGTATTTGACGCCGTCATATTCGTAACTGAATTGTTCAAGATCTTCCAGGCGACAGGTGCATTTTGCAATGTCCAGACCTTCAACTTGCGTTCCTTTTCCGATGTAAAATTTCTTAAAAGTTTTCATGGTATTGATTTTTAGATAAAAATTATATGCAAGTGATCAGCGGACCACGGAGGGGCTGTCAAGAAACCGTGAAATACCGGATCGAAGCTTATAGAGGGAGGATATACCACGAAAGTCCTTGACCGAGCGGAGCGGTACCCGCAGAGGAAGCTAACTTAGCGTAGAATTTTATAAAAATCTCTTACCATCAAAAACTTTTGATTTGGAATCGGAATTTATGTTTGAAGTGCATTCACAAAATGGATTTGACGGAAGGATCAATTTAGTGACTGATGCGACTTTAATATTGTCACCTGAAGGCAAAATTGCCGGAATTAGTGCGACGTTAATATGACTTCCAAATAAACTTTGAAGTTGTAACAAAGAAAAGTAAAAAGGTTTGAAATCCTGGGGTGGAACGGCGGTAAGTAATACGAATAATATTTTGAACGTGATTCTTAAAAAAAAGCCGTTTAACAAATGAACTGCCAAACGGCCTTTTTGAGCATTATATTAAATCAAAGCATTGCAATAATTTTGCGCCACTCATCATTAGTTTTGCCAAGATTAAGTTGAAGTTTCCCAAATATCTCCTCTTTCATACACTTTTCAAAAATCTGTTCATTATCTGATAAGACTTCAAATTTATGTTTGAGCTCTGCTTTTAGGTCATTCCAGTTCCCTTTTTCTATTTTTGTTGTCATTTTCTTTTTTTAAAGAATAAATCGATTTCACAGTGCAAAAATAGGTCTCAAATGGAGATAATTTGTTACATAGTTACCATGAAAATTTGCATAATTCATACGTTTACTATTGCGTTATAAGCGATAGTTTTTATATTATACTGTTTATTAAACCGATGAATTAATCCCAAACAATTCGCTATTTATTTTATTCAGTCTTATTTTATGCATTATAAATTTCCACTCTTCCCTACTTCTTCGTTTCGAAGTCCATTTTACACTAAAAGGAGATGAAAGATTCTCCTCTCCTTTTATCAGTAAGAGTAAGGACTACCACATCCGTTATAGACATCTTCATCGGCAGCTCTTGAGAGGAACTTACGGTAAAGTGTATCACCACAACTTGTGCAAAACACTTCGCGTGATGATTGCCAGTAATAAATGGTGGCTCCATCTTAATTTTAGTTTTGCATTTGGAGCAACTGGATGAAAATTTGGCAGTAATCTGCAGTGGATCATTTGTGTATCTTGTCATTTTAATTGCTGTTGCCTTGCAGACTTTTTAATGGCACCTGGCACGCCTGTTGAATGATTGAAATCGGTTGAGAACCGTAAAATATTGTTGTATTTGTCTGAATTAAAATCCTTTAATAGTTTAATCCAGGCTGCCGTCAGGGTTATATTGGCAGAAAAGTTTAAAATGGTTTTGAAAAATTTACTGTCATAAACCATTGATTTACGGATGTATTTATGCATATCCCTGATAAATATGTAATTGAGTTTTTCAAAACTTTTCCGGGAAGCCTCCAATTCTTCAATGAACTGGAATTCGGTCACTTGTTTTGCCAACGCCCTTCGTACTTATTTCAGCATCTGGCACGCCGTATTAATTATTCAGTTGGCTGATAAGAGGTTATTACCAAACGTCCTTCTTCAACTTTCACATAAATGATTTCATTGGGTAAGAAGCCAGCAGTTTCAAGCCATTTTCCGCAGAGGGTCAGCTTTGGAATAACTTTTATGTCACGCGTATATTTCTTTGAGACATACTGTGGCTGGAGTTTAAATTTGCGTGTCATGGTTAATCCTCCGATGGTTTAAGGATAAATATGGCCGGTGACGGATCGTCAAAATCCTGAGGTTGGATAATGGCTTTAAGCTTTACTAGTCGGTAAGTGCGGTCACCACCGGTAAATATTTCGTTTGGTTCCCAGTTATCAATATCCGAGGTATGAGTGCTAAAGTGAAATTCCAAATAATAAGCTACTCCCCATTTGTCAGACAATAAACGCAGCGAGTTAAGATATTTTGATTGCTGCAATTTGATTCAGATTTAAACGGGAAAAAACTCTTTGGCTTCCAATGCCATTAAAAAGTTATTCTCGTTTTAAGCCGCTAATACATATTTCTCCTTTGGCGTATGATAATCTAACGACTGGTGCAATCTTTGATGATTGTAAAATTGAAAATACTTTTCCAATCCTTCCCATAAAGATAAACCATTTTCATATACATTCAAATATATGTTCTCATACTTTACCGACCTCCGCAAACGTTCAATAAATATGTTGTCAAGATCTCTTCCTCTTCCATTCATATTTTTATGCCATTATCAATTAGTATATTAATGAATATTTCACTGGTGAATTGGCTTCCCTGATCGGTATTGAAAATTTCAGGAGTGCCGTGGTTTTTGATTACTTCTTTTAGTACTTCAGCACACCATTCGGCACTCATCGTATTTGACAACGACCATTAGACAACGTATCTGCTATGCAAATCGATAATGGCGGTCAGATACATAAATCCGGTTTTCATCGGGATATAGGTAATATCCATTGCCCAAACCTGGTTGCATTTCACTATTTTAAGTTCCCTGAGTAGATATGGGTATTTATAGTGAGTTTTATCACTGGTTGTTGTATGAGGTTCCCTGTAAATCGTTTGCCAGTTTACAATCTTCATCAAACGACGCACACGCTTTATATTTATCTTATAACCAGCCAATTTAAGTATCTCCTTTAGACGTAATGCCACATAAAAAGGGGTCTTGTAATACTGCTCATCCAACTGGCGCATGATTACCAGGTTCTCTTCTGACTCTCCTGTTGGAATGTAGTAGAAGTTACTCCTGTTCAGTGAAAGCCAAGCGACATTGTGCCGGTACGCTCAATAGCGAATACATATGTTCAACCATCTCTTTTCGTTGATCAGAACTGATCATCGCAGCTTTTTTTTAAACAATCAATCTCAACTTTAAACATAGAAACAAGACAAATCTTTAAATTATTATAGTAGATAAATGATTTCCTAGTTTGGGTCAAAATGGGAAGCAGCTATTTTATCAAATAAAGAAAATGCAGGTTCTCATCCCATCTTTCCGGATAAAAACCTGCAAACCACATGCCATTACACAAGAACATCGTGCAAAGATTTTACTAAAACCTGATCTGATCTTAATAACTCTTTTTGTGCATAAATAAGAGACTTCAGTTTGACACTCAAATACTCATAATTATTTTTGATAGTATATTCATAAGTTTCAAGAGCCATATTTTCGGCATATTCGCAAAGGTTTAGAATGGTTTTTCGGTCATTCCCGGTGAGGGCCATTTTTAAATCCATCCATACCCGGAAGAATTTTCCCGACATTTTGGTTCCTTCGGTAGGCTTGCCTCCCAATTTGTAAATCTCGCCAACTAATTCATTTTTGCATTTATGACTTGTATTGGCAAATTCGACAAACAAAGACTTTAAATCCTGTTCACCTGTCTCATTAGAAGCCTTTTCATAGCCGTCTATTCTGTCGTTATTAATTTCTGCAAGCGTATTTAACACTTCAATTGATTTTTCTATATCCATTACTTTGAACTTTTAATTAATTGAAATCATACTTTTATTGAGCGTCTTCTTTGGCCGCTTGAATGTTTATAGCCATTGTAGCAACCTCAGTTAATTTATCATCAGCGGCTTTTTCTTCTTCAAGTGTTGATTGAAGAAATTCAACAGCTTCATGAAGTCCTAGGGTCTCTGCAAATTGACGTAATGTGCCGTAAGAGGCAATTTCGTAATGCTCGACTTTCTGTGCAGCCGATATAATTCCGGCATCGCGCATTGCTCCTTTTTCACATTCACCCATTATTTCTTCTGCTTCATCCAGAATCCCTTTCATCGCCAGGCAGGTTTTGGTTGCAGCTTTTTTCCCTATTACTTCAAAAACCTGTTCAACACGACTAACTTGTTGCTTTGTTTGAGATAAATGGTTCTCCAATGCATCTACTAATTCAGGAGATGTTGCATTTTTAATCATCTTGGGAATGGCCTTGGTTAAAGTTTTTTCCACCCAGTAAATGTCGCTCAGCTCGTCTTGAAATAACTGCATCAGATCAGTTGTTGATTTTTGTTTTGGCTGTTTTCCGTTTCGGGAAGTGGTTGTTGAATTTATTTTTTTGTTCTCCATTTTAGCAATTTTAATTGATTAAGAAATTATTGGTTATTGTCTCATCCCTTGAATGATTTGTCTTCACCATCTTCTTCATAAACGGACCAACTCATAATTCCATTTTTAGGAAGTGTTGTTTCATCTACTTCTAATTTACGCTCAGCACTTAATGACTTGTTGTCCGTTTGAACAGATTTCTCTGTTCTATGCGTTCCCTCAGCTTCTTCATTTAATAAGCCATTGGTTTGTTGAACATGTTCAAGTGGATTGGCAATAAACTGCCACTCTTCACCCATCTCAGGACTTTTCCCTTCATTCCATGCACCTTTAAAATCATCGCCTTTAGACATGTTGAAATACTTGTTGCTGAAACGTGGGTCACTTTGTAAAATGCCGGGAGGAAAGTTTGGCTGAATGCTGTCTAAAGCAGCTTGAAACATCTGAAAGTGTGCAACTTCTCTTGTCATCAAAAAACGCAATGATTCTTTTATTAAAACATCATCTGTAAATTTCATCAGATTTTCATAAACCATTTTCGCACTGGTTTCAGCACCAATATTTAATCGAAGGTCAGCCGTTAAATCTCCCATTCCCATAATGTAAGTTGCATTCCATGGGTTGCCAACGCTATCTGTAAGTGTTGGTGTTCCTCCGCTAACAATAAAGAAGTGTGGATTTATCATGGCCTCATGAATGTAATTTTCTTTTGCCGCTTCCCCATCTAACATTTTGGTTAAGTCAGATTCATCAGCAGCATTTTTCAATTCACCGTTTACACCTGTAAGCAACATCTGAATAGTTGCACCTACAATTTCAAGATGGCTAAATTCTTCGGTTGCAATGTCCATGAGCATGTCATATTTGTCAGGAGCAGATTTTCGACATCCAAATGCCTGTACAAAATATTGCATGGCTGCTTTTAACTCACCATTGGGTCCTCCAAATTGCTCAAGGAGTAGTTTTGCAAAACGCACATCGGGTTTAGTAACCCGAGCATTAAATTGTAATTCTTTTACATGATGGAACATATTTTATTTTTTTAAGTTTATGCAACATGCATTATTACTTGTTACAACGCAAAAGTAATATTGCCTATCAAGTAAGACGTTATACAATTACAGGGAACTTTTACATGATTTACGCACGCCTCTTTTAAGAAAAAAATGTGCCTGATGATTTGATGGCGATCTGCGTTAGTTTAAGATCACTAAATATTTTGAATGGTTATTCTTCTTTTATCTTTCAACGCTATAAAATGCTAAGGAGTCAACCCTTTTATCTTTTAAAACTGCATTGATAAGTGTTCAACACTGCTGTAATTTAGTTTAAATGCAATTCCCGATAAGGTATATTAAAGCTATTTTCAGCAATCGGTTTATTGCTGTCCTTTGTCTGAGTTTTGTAAAGCAGCGTATATACCACAACAAACTGTACCTGATATACAATGGAAAATACCAGAATTAACAATAATACTATCTTGAATTTCCAATTGAAATCTAAATAAACATATGCTAGAATTATTGTAAATAAGGTTAAAACAGCAATCTGAATTTTAGGAAAATCAAATATTCTAATCCACCAGAATATCGAGTTGATCAACGGCAATCGCTTGGCAATAATAGCAATAGCACATAATATTGAGGTAAGCATCCGCATTTATCGAAATTAAAACTTGCTACAGATTATCAACTTTTTCATGAGGTCCTTTATTTCTTATAAGGTTTAAGCCATAGGTATAATTTGGAGAAAGAATCACATCATTGCAATCAAAATGTTTGATGATTCCGTCGTTAACGAGTGCAATAACCCAACACGTATTTTGGTGCATACCGTAATCGATGATGAAGAGTGCTTGTCCTGTTCCCAAGGGAGTTTCTACTAATAGCGAAGGGTCTAATTGAAGTATCATATTGTCGTTTGACTAAGTTATAATTACTCGTATTTTTTTACTGAGATCGTTTTATTCATACTTTTCGTCACTAAGCAGCCAGCCGGTATAATATAAAGTGGGGTATCCAGTCATTACCCTTGATTTTGATTAATAATTTCTTTGTATGATTCTTGTGTCATTATCACTTCTTGTTCAATTAGCCGCATGAATAAAAGCCCTCTCCTTGCCGCCCATTACTATTTTTCCTGTAACGTATTGAATCGCAAATAGGGCAAAAAAAGCTATGTTTCTACCTAAATGACCCTATATAGACAATACTGCCCTGTTCCGTTTTAAAGATCGCAACGAATACCCCGTTTACTTTATTATCAATTTAAGAATTTATTGCTTTGGAGTGGGTATACCATATAAGCCAAATTACCTCCAATCAAGCTTTCATATTAAAGCTTTTAATGTATATAGTTTTAGTTGCTAATACCGGTATCTTCTATCGAATGTGACATTTGCTGGCTTTGATCTTTTTTAGCAATTTTTGCAAGTTGTGTGTAGTTTTCATTCATTCTGACAAGTTCATCCTCCGTTAAATCTTCAATACTAACTATTCGATTGCTTGCTTTTTCAGTCGCTGCTACAAGTTCATTTAATTTGATATGTATTGCTACCGCATCTTTATTTTGAGCTTTTTGTATAAGAAAGACCATAAGAAAGGTAACAATTGTCGTACCCGTATTAATTACAATTTGCCAATCCTCTGAATAATTAAAAATTGGTCCGGAAATTGCCCAGGCTAAAATAACTACGCAGGCAATTATAAATGCAAAACTGCTTCCTGTCGCTTTTGTCGCAACAATAGCAAACTTGTCAAACCAGTTTGACTTATTTATTTTTTGTGTCATCCCTTAAAGATTTAAATTTAGCAATTGATTTATAATACAACATTTAATATACAATGCCCTTATAGATTGCAAACAAACTATAAATTCCGAATCTAAATTTCCTATGAAAAATTACTGTTACTTATTTCAATATTTACTTTCCAGTCTGTTTCAGTCAATATCAATGGTTTATCAGATAATTTCACGTTTGTTTTAAGATTTTAATATCGCTTGTTTTCCTAATGAAGAATGTTGTTTATCAATCTCCATTATTATTTTGGCACCCAAACGGATACAGATCTGGCATTGCATCTAAATTCTCCCCATCCGTCTTTATTGGTGACGATAGGGTCGGGAACGTGTTTTGTAAGATCAATGTAGGTTGTATCTGGGTTACCTGTTTCCATATATTTCGAACCATCATCTCCGTTACTCAGAATTACAGCTAAACCGCCAGGATTCTCCTGATCACCGATACGTGTCCAACCAACACAATTTGGGTGGTTAAAATATTCATACTGATCCCCGTAAGCATATTTTTTCCTCGAATACAAAAACTGATCTATCATCCATTGGTGAGTATCCATCCATATTTCGTATTCATTTCCATCACTCCCTCTATCCTTATAATGAGCGCCATAATAGTCGGCAGCAAAAATACATGGGTATCCGTCCCTTCTTAATAGTATAAGTGCATAAGCCAAAGGAGTAAACCAGGCTTCCACAACCGATTCAAGAGATTGAAGAGGTTGCGTATCATGATTACTGACAATGGTAACAGCCAGCTCAGGGTTATCCTTCACAAGAGTATTATCAAAAATCGTTTGCAGATCGAAGTCATTTGACTTTTTGCTGGCTTGGGCAAAATTATAATGGAGGACTACATCAAAGAGCATCATATTGCCATCAGTAACTTCGATAAAATACTTTAATGACTCAATATCAGCCAACCAGTATTCGCCAACGGCAAATAGTTTGCGACCACTATGGCTAGATAGGTGATTTATCCACTCCGGGAAAAAACTGGATTTTACATGTTTCATCGCATCAAACCTAAAGCCGTCGACGCCTGTAGTTTCAAGGTACCATTCACCCCAGTTAAAAAGTTCCTTCCGTACTTCAGGATGATTTATATCCAGGTCGCAGCCCATCAGGTAATCGAAGTTTCCTTTTTCCTTATCTACGTTGTCATCAAAAATTTTGCCTTCAAAAAGATAAATGGCATCTTTTTTATCATCTAAATTATTATAATCGCACGAGCTAAAGTGCCACCAGTGCCATATGAAATCAGAATATTTGCCTTTGCGCCCTGGAAAGTTGAACATCGTCCATGCCTCAATCGGCTGTAAGTCTCCAATACATTCATTACGGTTCGCAGCATTATAAGAAGTTGCTTTGAATTGTTCTTTTTCATCTGCCCCTAATTTATGGTTGAAAACAATATCTGCATACACATGTATGCCAGATGCCTGGGCAGCCTTGATACCGGAAAGGTATTCATCGCGTGTTCCGTATTTGGTTCGAACCGATCCTTTTTGGTCAAATTCTCCCAGGTCAAAGAGATCGTAAACTCCATAGCCAGCATCGTCTGCACCATTTGTTGCCTTATATGCCGGAGGCAGCCATACAGCGGTAATTCCGGCTTCAGCGAGTAAAGGAGCATTCATTTCCAATTGTTTCCACAAACTGCCGTCAGCTTCAGTGTACCAGTGGAAATACTGCATCATTACACCATTTATTGCGTTCATAATAGCATTTTTGAATTAAATAAAGAATATCAATTTAATTTCTAACTCGTGAAAAATTCTTCTGTTTAGTTGGCGGGAACGACATAAGTGCAGTCATGCAACTTTAACCACACTTTTAGTAGATACGCACAAAACATTAGGTCATATCGTTTAATTTTACGCCACCACGTTGCCAACTTTTTCTCGTTCCCATAAACGATGTTGCGAAATAGCATTTATAAACTCTTTGGAATTGCGATTAAGCAATATTCCATAAGCAAGAAGTCCTTTTTCAGATTTATTCTCACTACGAATTTTAATTCCTGTATGCACTCCAAAACCTTCCATCATGCGCAGACTTCGCGGTAGGACTCGATCGCTCATTGCCCACATGATTATGTGAAGACTTTCAGGCGTCAAAGAAACAAAATCCCAAAACGTATCATGAGCCGAAGCTGCTTGTGGCATTTCGTTATTCGGCTCAGGTTTAACGGCATGAATAAGGTCAGGAAATTTTATAGCGTTCTGAATAAAGAAGACAGGCATATTATTACCAACCAAGTCATAATTGCCTTCTTCTGTATAAAATTTAACTGCAGAACCCCTTACATCGCGAGCTAAGTCAGTTGACTCTCGGGAACCTGCCACTGTACTGAACCTTGCGAATACAGGAGTTCTGGTACCCGGGGTCTGAAGAAATTTAGCTTTGGTATATTGGGACATTGATTCTGATAGTTCGAAATATCCATGAGCCCCACTTCCCCTCGCATGAACAATGCGTTCAGGAATTCTTTCATGATCAAAATGTGTTATCTTTTCACGAAGCTGAAAATCCTCCAGCAAGGTTGAACCATGCTCGCCAGCCTTCAGCGAGTTTTGATCATCATTGATCCGCAATCCCTGATTGGTTGTCAAAAATTCGCCCTGCCCGCTTTCTGTGTTTTTATCAAGATCATTAATCTTGGCATTGCCCATCTCTGCTTTTTTAGATGTTCTCATTTTTTTTGTTTACTAAATTAATTACTTCGCTTACAACATATTAATTTTAAAATTCTTTTGTATTACTTTCTATTTACAACGCGAAATATTAAATATACAACGCCTATCACTATCACAATAACAACAAAAATTCCGAATCCCATGCCAGCTTTGAATATTCCAGATATTACACTGCAGGAACTTACAATTAAAGAAAGTAGGAGGAATGCGAACGTGTAACGAAGGTTTGAACTTCTCATTTTTTATTTATTTAAATTGTGAAGTAATTTTCACAATTCAAATATAGATTTCAACATGTTAATATGCTTTATACAATTTAAGGAAAGTGTTATAACATTTTACTTGATCGGGAAATCAAGATTTGTATTATGCAGGTAGGAAGACCGTGAATATGGCGCCAATTTCAGGTTTGCCTTCAGCGAAAATAAATCCGGAATGGTTTTCTACAATTTTCTTGCAAATAGAAAGGCCAATACCCGTGCCTGGGTATTCGGCCGAGGTATGCAAACGTTTAAAAATCGTAAATATTTGTTCTGCATATTGCTGTTCAAAACCTTGTCCGTTATCTGTCACCGCAATTTTGTAATATATATTGTCCGCGGCCGAATCCAAAATTGGATAGTCTTTGGCAATAATTCTTTCACACTCAATTTTAATTAACAAATCAACAATAGGATTGCTGTATTTTAACGAATTGCTAAGCAAATTTTGAAACAACTGTTGTATTTGAAAAGGGATCACTTTTAAAACAGGCAACTGATCGGATTCGATATGAGCCCTTTTTTCAACAATTGCTTCTGATAAATCCTGAAGCGTATTTTTTAGAAGCAGATTTAAATCACTTTCTTCAAAATTTTTGTCTATTTTGTTGGTACGCGAGAACAGAAGCAAATCATCAATTAGTTTTCGCATCCTCGCAACAGAGGTCTGGATTCGTTCAAAGTAATTTCTACCAAAATCCGACAAACCGGACATCTCATTTTCCGCAATGATCGAAATAAATGTTTGTATCTTACGAAGTGGCTCTTGCAAATCGTGGCTCGCAATTTGATTAAATGAGGCGAGTTCCTTATTGCTTTGTTCCAATTCGCGGTTTTTATCCTGTAAAGTTAAATTATTTAAATGTTCTTGTGTAACATCTTTTATCACACTGATATGCGTACTATTCTCTGAGTTGTCAATAAATTTCCCCATGGAACTAAAAAAACGCTCGTGGCCATCCTTGCGTATAACTCTGTAAAAACGGGAATAGGTAGCGTGTTTTATGGCTATTTTTTCTACTCCGTTTGAAACAATATTTCTATCATCCGGATGAACAAATTTTAAAAAATTCTCGATGGACGGTTCAAATGAATGGGGCTCGCAGCCCAGCAAACGATACAAGTTGTCAGAATAAATAAGTTTGTCCGTTTGTAAATTCCATATTGCAATACAAAATTTTCCTATTATCTCGGCATGTTTTATCGATTCGGCGGAAATTAGCAATTCTTCATTTGAATTTTTCAATACATTTAAGTCCTTATTAATTTTGAGAAAAGCGAGGATAAATATAATCAGCGTAAATAATAGTAATATTAATGTTATGAAAGGTGTAAATGAAATATCGCGGTTATACTTTGTCTGATGGTTATTAAAATAAGAGATTTCCAATTGAATCATTTGGTCAATTTGTAAGCGGATTGCATTCATTATTTCATTCCCTTCTAACATATTTTCGCCTAACAACAGATTCTTTTCTTCACCGGAAAGTATCGTCAATGAATTGGACAGGCGGATAAACCTTATATCAATCAAATTCCGAAGTTGTTCTAAATTAGTTTGCTGTTTGGGCTGTTTTGCTGTCAGATTTTTTAAAATGTCAAACGATTTATTGACCTTTTCGCGACCATTAAAATAGGGAATGAGAAAAACACTATCATGGGTAATAATATAACCACGTTGTCCGGTTTCCGCATCTTTTAGGTAAGACAGCAACTGCTCAAGTTGGATCTGAATTTTATAAGAATGCACCAACAATTCGGTAGAGGTTTCAAGCGAATTCGAATGTTTGTAAGAAATTCCGGAAATAAAGAGCAACATAAATAATGAAATTACGAAGATACTCTTCAGGAAAAAGGAATACATGTAATTGGAATACCTGTTCATTCGAATAAATATTGATTATAAGCTTAGCAAAAAGCCATCTCTGTTTAATCCCGATGTCTGGTAGTGCCAGTTTATCGTGATTACCTCCTCTAATAAATTTCTAAGTGTTGCGAAATCGTGAGGTTTTTTGATATAGACATTTGCACCTTTTACAAATGTATCTTCAATATCCTGTTCCGAAGCTGAAGTGGAATAAATTGCGATTGCTACATCATTTAAATGCTCTAATTTTTTGATTTCTTTTAAACATTCCATTCCAGATTTGCGCGGCATATTCAGGTCAAGAAAAAGTATATTCGGCAATTTATTTCCGGTTTGGGTAAGGTAGTTCATTAATTCAACCCCGTCATCTACCGTCTTGACAATCGTCTTTATTTTTATATTACTAAAGGCTTCTTTGAAAAAAAGGCGGTCGTCTTCATCATCATCAGCGAGTAAGACAAATATTGAGTCGTTTTGCATTTGCAGGTTTTTTTAAAAGTTAATTAATAATTAGGACTATTTATATTAATTGTCGATTTTCCACATCTCACTCGTCATTCCGAGCTTCGCGCCGCTTTTTAATAATTCGTTGGAAAGTTGTAGGAGTAAGCCCTATCACATTTTTAAATTGACTACTGAAATGTGGTATACTACTATAGTTCAGTTTCCATGCAATTTCAGAGCAGCTTAATTCAGAATTTGAGAGTAATTGTTTTGCGCGTTCTATTTTTTGAAGTTTAACAAAATTTTCGATTGAAGTAAAAGTAATATTTGAAAATAGATCAGAGATGTAACCATACCTATACTTAAGTTTATCCGATAAATAAGATGAAACACTTGATGTAATGGGAAGTTTGTCTTCCATATACACCATTTCAATTATTGCATCCTTAATTTTTTGGATAAGAATGTCTTTTTCACTTTCAAGAATTTCAATTCCATATTTGCGCAGTCCTAAAGTAAGTTCTTTCAATTTGGCACTTGAAATTGATTGATTTATTTCAACTTCTCCGATACCTTTCAATGTAAAGTCCAATTGCAATTTTTCCAAATGTTCCTCCAACAATTTCTTTCCAACTATATTAATGTCAATTTGAATTTTTAGTATCATTTGATAAGTAATTAATTTTCAATTAAATCGTTTGAATCAAATCGTTTAAATTAAATATTACGAAAACTAATTCAATAAAGTTTCATGAAATTCAGGAGGAAAGTTAATGGAGCAATTTATATTAAAATTAAGTCCTTTATAAATTAAAAAGCAATCCAGAGACTGGATTGCTTTTTAACTGAGGGTGTTCACCCAGAGGCTGATTTTGTTTAAAATTTTCAGGTGTGACGACTTTAACACCTATCGGTTTGACTAGTTATTTGATTTGCTCATCCACGATTCGCATTTTGCATTTTTGACAAAGGATTTAATGTACTATTATTAGGATACTGCAGCGCGAATGAATGATCAACATGTTTATACTTTTCAATTATTAATCTCGCCATCAGATAACACACCGTAGACTCTGCGCCTTGGTTTAGGTTCACATGTTCTTTCTCAAGTCCATTGTAACAACCACCTGTACACGAATTATAAACGGTTTGATGTAATCGGTTATATCCAAGAAACCAATTAAATGCTATTTCCATATTCAAAAGATAACGTTTGTCCTTGAACACATCATAAAAGAGACTTAATGTCATTACAATTTCAGCAACATCAATGGGGTTTTCGCTGAAACGACCTATTCCTTCTCCTTTTATCATCCATTTTTCATGAGGAGCCACTCCTATCCCGCTCTCCTTAAAAGTATGCCGTAGCAGAAACTCCATTGATGAAACAGCAATCTCTTTATAAATTTCATCACCAGTCAATATCCAGGCGTACAATATGGCTTCCGGCAAAATGCTGTTGGCATAAATCGGATAGCCGTCAAACCAATCCAATCCTGCAGTTGACTCGTGCTTATATATCTGAACCAATCGATCGGCAAATGTTTTGAGTAAAACAATATTTTCAGAATACTTTAAGGTATCGTGATGGTAATATATCCCTTTTATTGCGAAAGCCATGCCCCTAGCTGAATGTATACTACTCCATGAATGCCGCGATTTTTCAAATATAATGTTAGCCATCATTGTAAATTTCAATGGCAAAAGATTCATTTGTGAATTTAAATATCCTAAAGCCCAAATGGCCACTCCATTAGCATCGTCAAGGTCCACAGTATTGTTCTGAGCTGAAAATTCATAATCTTGCCCAACGTAATTAAGGAAATCACCACCGGTTTGCTGACAGTAATATATGAAACTGAGATATCGTTGAATCAAATTTAAACTCTCTTTGTCACCGGTCAATTTAAAATACATGCACATACTGACCAATGCCCTTGCATTATCCTCAAGGGTATAAACTGTACTGACTTCTGGTTGATAAATTTTTGATAAATGCATAATTCCAATCTCGGTTGTCAAATGCTTCAGATGGTCCAGATTAATCTCAGGTAGATTATAAATCAATTTGATTTTCTCACGAGATACTTTTTCAAAAACGATAGCATGAGCAATAGCTGAATTTTCCCAAGCTGTGGAAACGATTTTCTGTAATGTATTAAAACTGATCTTTCTGCGTAACTTGTCATCCTTCATTAACCGGATGACTGCTTCGGACAATTGATGCTCATTACGAAAATCAAAGATAATCCCA
>Ga0302296_1001374_pt1 | contig 17673 bp, 13 predicted proteins | sample III_Fen_N3_1_FD_194546 | JGI IMG/M metagenome (GOLD analysis project Ga0302296, IMG submission 194546) | Peat permafrost microbial communities from Stordalen Mire near Abisko, Sweden - III_Fen_N3_1 | ecosystem: Environmental > Terrestrial > Soil > Wetlands > Permafrost | place: Sweden: Abisko...
TGTATGCTTTTTTACCCAATTTGAACATCGCTTTGTTGCTTGTCAACTTAGAAGCATTCCATTGTCCCATGAAATAAGTAGAATCCAAATTCTGAACAAACCAAGTAGATGTTTTTGAATAGCCGTCAGAGAACTTGTATTCTTTCTTCAATTTTTGGATGAATGAATCTTGCGTTTTCTTCGCGCGCTCATCTTTATTCACTTTCGATTGGATCTCTTTTTTCAATTGATCAAACGAACGAAGGTCTGTCCACTCCAAACGTTTGATGATGTGGTATCCGAAATCGGTTTTGATTGGTTTTGAAATATCGTTGTTGTTTTTCAACGCAAAGGCAGCTTCTTCAAATTCAGGAACCATACGAGTTGTTGTTCCCGTACCGAAAAGTGGCAAAACACCACCTTTATCTGCTGTTTGACTATCGTCGGAAAACTCACCGGCCAATGATTCAAACGACTCACCTTTTTGCAATTTGTCGTAGATTTCACTTGCTTTTTTGGAAGCACTTTCCACTTCTTCTGGTGTTGCGTCTTTTCCGGTAGCGATCATGATGTGCGCTGCTTTCATAGTACCACGAGCAGGACGTTGATCAACCACTTTGATAATGTGGTAACCGAAACGTGTACGAACCGGGTTTGAGATTTTACCTACAGGTGTGTTGTAAGCTGCTTCTTCGAACGGATAAACCATTTGGAATGCCGTAAAATAACCCAAGTCGCCATTGTTTCGTTGTGCAGACGGATCATCAGAACCACCTTTGCTTTTAGCTAGTGTAGCGAAATCTTCACCGTTTTCGATGCGTTTTTTCAACGACATGATGCGGTTGTAAGCTGCCAATGTATCTTCAGGTGAAGCACCTTCTTCTACACGTACTAAGATATGCGAAGCACGCACTTCCGTTTTCATACGGTCGTAAGCCTGACGCACCAAAGCACTGTTTTGAGAAGAATCGACCAAATACGGTTGTGCTAATTGTTTGCGGTAACCGTCTAATTCTTTCTTTAGTTTCGGAATAGTGTCGTACCCAAGGGCTTCAGCTTCTGCTACTTTGAGTTTGAATTTTTTGAACAATTCCATGTACTCATCCAACGCCACCTTGTCATACTTCGGATCGTTGTTGTTTTTGAGGTAAATCTGTAAAAACTCCGATTTGGTTACTTTTTTACCGTCGATTTCAAGTACGGTTGCATCCTTTTTTTGAGCGACTACTTGTAAGCTAAATACCAGCCCAAGCGCCAGCAACAATTGTTTTTTCATGTGTTGACTAAATATGTTAACCCTAATTTACCATCCTTCGTAGTGGATGAAACTTTTCAAACCAAGAACCCAAATTTACTATTTTGTTTTTGGAAACGAGAATTTGGTTGCTATTTAAGAAAAAATTAAGAACTCCATTATTGGATTACTATCCTTATAAACGCAAAAAGCCTCCAAAAGGAGGCTTCCGCAATTTTTTATTTTACGTTTAGCTTATTTCAAACTATAGTTTGGAGCTTCACGTGTGATGGTTACATCATGTGGGTGAGATTCGCGCATACCTGCAGAAGTGATCCGAACAAATTCGGCACCTTGCAAATGATTGACAGATGCTGCTCCACAGTAACCCATACCTGCTCTTAAACCACCCATGATTTGGTACACCACTTCAGAAAGATTTCCTTTGTAAGGCACTCGACCTGAAATTCCTTCGGGAACCAATTTCTTGATATCGTCTTCCGCATCTTGAAAATAACGGTCTTTGGAACCTTTTTGCATCGCTTCCAATGAACCCATTCCGCGGTAAGATTTGAATTTTCTTCCTTCAAAAATGATGGTTTCACCCGGTGATTCTTCCACTCCGGCAAACATTGAACCGATCATTACCACATCTGCTCCAGCAGCAATGGCTTTTACAATATCACCTGTATAACGAATTCCACCATCGGCGATTACCGGAACTCCAGTTCCTTCCAATGCTAGTGCGACATCATTTACGGCAGTCAATTGAGGCACACCCACACCTGCAATAACGCGAGTAGTACAAATTGATCCCGGACCAATTCCCACTTTTACCGCATCTGCTCCGGCTTCTACCAAGTACTTAGCAGCAGCAGCTGTTGCAATGTTTCCAACAATTACATCAAGTTTCGGAAACAAGGTTTTTACTTCTTTCAATTTTGTGACAACGCCTTCGGTATGACCGTGAGCCGTATCGATTACGATAGCATCAACACCAGCTTCAACCAGCGCTTGTACACGTTCAATGGTATCAGCAGTAACACCAACTGCAGCTGCAACGCGCAAACGTCCGTATTGGTCTTTACAAGAATTCGGATGCGTTTTTACTTTAATGATATCGCGGTAAGTTATCAATCCGATCAACTTATTGTTGGCGTCTACTACCGGTAATTTTTCAATTTTCTTTTCCTGAAGGATGTCTTCAGCAACACTCAAACTAGTTCCGTCTTTGGTTGTAACCAAGTTTTCGGAAGTCATTACTTCGCGCACCGGACGTTGTTGATTTTTCTCGAAACGCAAATCGCGGTTGGTAACAATTCCTTTCAACACTCTATTGGCGTCTACGACAGGAATACCTCCGATTTTGTTTTCCTTCATCAGGTACAACGCATCTTTTACCAATGCATCTTCTGATAAGGTTACCGGATCAAGGATCATTCCGCTTTCGGAACGTTTTACCTTGCGCACTTGCAAGGCTTGATCGGCAATGGTCATGTTTTTGTGAATCACACCTATTCCGCCTTGTTGAGCAAGTGCAATAGCCAGGTTTGCTTCTGTCACGGTATCCATTGCTGCCGATACGATAGGCGTATTGACTTCAATGTTACGAGTGATTTTGCTTTTTAACTGAACATCGCGCGGTAATACTTGTGAAAATGCTGGAACTAAGAGTACGTCGTCGTATGTAAGACCTTCTCTGACTGAATTGAGATTGGACAATGCCATGTGAACCTATTTTCTGAATAAATTCCCGCAAAACTACTCTTTTTTCTCGAGATAATAACGATTTAGCATTAAGGTTCTATAAAATAAAAACTGTGGGGTCGCGATTAATCGCGACCCCACCAGAGATTTGTGATTAACACATCAATTTTGTTAAACTTATCAAAAGAACTAGAAATCTAACAAAGAAAGTCTTAAACTTGAACCATAATACTGTGGCATGCGCAATTTAGTACTTTTAGCCGTTTCGGTTGTAGCTTCCTTCTCGTTTTCATTTGCTCAACAGAGCACCGATTCTCTGCGATTGATTCAGCTTTCGGGAGTTGTAGTATCATCTGACAGCCTTGAGCAGATGCCGTATGCCACCATCTTTGACAAAACGGTTGGTCGTGGTACACTAGCCGATTTTTTCGGATTCTTTTCGATTGTGGTGCAACCCGGTGACACGATTCTATTCCGTTATTTCGGTCACAACGAATCGAGCTTTATTGTTCCGGACACCTTAACTGATGATCGTTATTCCATTATCCACATGATGGTGAAAGACACTTCGCTCAATTACCTTCCAACGGTAACGGTGTATCCGTGGCCTTCAAGAGCTGATTTTGCAAGAGCTTTTGTTGAAATGGATCCTTATGACGATGCTTTCAGACAAGCGCAGAAAAAACTTTCCGGAGAAAGTCTGGCATTTATTGCTTCAAAAGTCAGTTCAGATGGATCTATTTCCTACGGTTATGCCATCAATCAGCAAAATACTCGTTTGTACACCATGGGACAATCTCCGGTTAATAACCTGATGAATCCGTTTGCATGGGCGTCCTTCCTTCAATCTTGGCGATCCGGACAGTTGAGTAAACAGTAATACATGTGTTATTGTTTACAGATTTTGGCGCGGGATGCGTCGGCATAATCACAATCCACACCCATTAACAACACTTCATATTTGAATTACAGTGGAGGTTGTTTTTTTATTGTTTATCATTCTGCAAAGCAGAATAATCTTTGCATCCTCCGCGCCTTTGCGTTAGTATTATTTCACCGCAAAGTTGCAAAGGACGCAAAGAGTTGCACTTGTGCAACTTGTGTGATATTAAAATTGCAGATTCACTGATTTTCTGATTTGGGTGCGGATAATACATATAACCCGATGCGTCCTGCGCTTACGCCGACAATCCTTTTTTATACCGAGCCAATACCCGTTCGCGCGCAAAAACGTGATTTATGATCGGTTGCGGATAGGATGATGTTCCGAATTCGGGAACCCATTTACGGATATAGTCAAATTTCGGATCAAACTTTTCTTGTTGTAAAGTAGGATTAAACACCCGGAAATAAGGCGCTGCATCGCAACCTGAACCTGCTGCCCATTGCCAACCCCCGACATTACTCGCCAATTCAAAATCGAGCAATTTCTCGGCAAAATACCGTTCGCCCAATCGCCAATCGAGCAATAAATGTTTCGTGAAAAAACTGGCAACTACCATACGCACACGATTGTGCATGTGTCCTGTGGCATTCAGTTCGCGCATTCCGGCATCAACCAAGGGATAACCCGTTTTTCCTTCGCACCAACTTAGAAAATGGTCTTCGTTGTATTCCCACTCTATGCGATCGTATTCAGGTTTAAACGAATTGGTGACCGAATGTGGAAAGTGGAAAATGATCATTTGGTAGAAATCGCGCCAAATCAGTTCATTCAAGTATTTTTCGCCGTTAATGAGCGCAACACGTGTCAATTCTCTTATGGAAACGGTGCCGAAACGCAAATGTAAACTCATGCGCGAAGTTCCATTTAAAGCAGGAAGATCACGTGTTTCATGGTAGTTACGAATAATTTCAACTGCTGGAATTCGATCTGGAAATTCGACTGTTTGGATATCGGAAAAGCCTAGCTCTTGAAGAGAAACGTCCTCAAAAGGATCGGAGACTTTTCGCAGATTGTCGGTGTACGCTTCTACCGGATAACTCTTGGTGTGAAACGACGTCAGATGTTCTTTCCAACGACGCATGTATGGCGTGAAAATCGTGTACGGTTTCCCATCCTGTTTCACCACTTCGTGTTTTTCAAAAATAACATGGTCTTTCGCTCCGATGAGTTCTACCGATTGCTGTTTCAAGAGGTCAAACAAGTATTTGTCGCGCTGAAGTGCATACGGTTCGTAATCACGATTAGTATAAACAGCTTCAGCATTGAACCGTTTTGCCAATTCAGGGATTTTTTCAATCGGATTTCCGACAACAATCAATAGATCGCTTCCCAATTCTTGGTAGTGCTTTTTAAGTGCCGCTAATTCGCGGTGAATAAAAAGAACCCGTTGATCGTTTTTAGGTAAATGATCAAGAATGGTGGAGTCAAAAATAAAAACAGGTTGCACAGGAACCCCGTTCTTTAAGGCTTTATAAAGTCCGGCATTGTCGGTGATACGCAAATCGCGTCGGTGCCAAAAGAGCGTTGTTTTTTTCGGTTCCATTTTCTGATTGGTGTTCTATAAACAGAACTGATTGCAAAATGTTCAATAAACGGGAATAGAATTACCAGCTATGAATGATTCCGGCAGTAGCAACAATGAAACCGATAATGGTACCGATTAAGGTCATTCTGGTGCGTTTACGCAAGTAGATGAACGAACAGAAAATCACCGAAAACGTACCAATGATGATACAAAGAATACTTACCAGACTTTGTTGTGATTCATACTTTTCGGTCAGATAAATCGGGAATTCGTAAGATTTTGTGTCTGGACCGTTGAGATCGGCCAAAAATGGAATCACCGCAAATTGATTGTAACAGGCAAACAATAAGCCTATGATACTGATAACAAATCCGATGGCCGATAACGATCTCACAATTGATAGTTCATTTCCAACAAAAATAAGAAGAAAGTTGAATGCACGAACTTTCAACTCATTCATCCGATGACTTGTCGCCTTCGCAACGGTTTAATCAACAATTGATTCATTGGGATAAACAACAAATACAGCTGGGGGAAACAGGTATGTCGCTTCGGAAAAATCGATTTACATTGAACTCCGTTACTTGAATACTCACTAACAGAAAACGTATGAGACTACTATTACTTTTTGTTGCTACAAGTTTATTTCCCATCTCTTTTTTCGCTCAGCGAGCTGTTGATTTAGAATTGACGATGACCAGTCCGCAAGATGGGGAGTACATTCCATCCATGCAATTTTTCGCTCTTACTGTTTCGGTAAAAAATGTGGGCGCAGCAGATTTGTTGGCATCTGATTCGGTTGCTTATTACCTACTTATGAATGGTGACACCCTTACATTTCAGCCCGAAAACACGAACCATTACTTTTATACCGGAAATGCTTTGCAAACCGGTGAATCATTCACCATCACACGCCAAATGGGTTTTGATGCTTCGTTTGACGGAATGGATGTGGAGTTGTGCATTTTCGTAAAACCGTTTAGCTTGAATGATCCGGTAGCTGATAGTTTATTGGCAAATAATACCGATTGCTCAACCATTCATGTAATGGCAGATCCAGCTGGTGTAACCGAAACTGAATCGGCTTCTGTTTTTGTCTACCCCAATCCGGCTACAGATCAGTTTACGATTGATGCAAACGGAGCTCAATTAGAATCGGTAAGTGCTATTGATGCGCAAGGTCGACGTATTAAACTTGTAACGAATCAGAATCAACACGTTGAATGCTCATTGCTTGCCAATGGTCTTTATCAATTGGAAATAACAACATCAAACGGAATTGTCTTAAAAAAACTAGTAATCAATAACCCCTAAATCGTGGTGACTAGTATTCTGCGCAGTTGTATGGAATTGTTCACCGCATTTCCATAACGGCTCGTAAAAGAGGCTCGTCTGCTTAGGTAGACGGGCCTTTGTTGTTTTCAATTCAACTAACCGATTTTCCGTTGAAATCAAACGGTTGGTTTCGGGATAAAATCACAATTGACACCCAATACGAAAGTTATAGTCTGTAAAGCAATGTAAATCTTTGCGTTAACTATTATTCAACGCAACACTTGTGCTAAAGCTCCAGCGAAGGCACAGAGACGCAGAGAGCGCAAAGGAGTTGCACATGTGCAACCAGTTAGGCGAAAATATAATCTTGGGTGTAAACCTATGAATCGCGCAACTACGAAAAATCTGTGAATTGGTGCAAATGTTCGTTCAGAATAATTTTGAACCAAGACGTAAATTGGTCGGGATATTGTTTCATTTCAGCTAACAGATTTTCCATTGAAATCCAGCGGGTTGACATTACCTCATCGGGATTGGGAAGAAAATCGCCGTCATAGCGACCGATCAAAACATGGTCGTATTCGTGTTCGATGAGTTGATTGTCTAATTCAACCCGGTATTCGAAAGCAAACAAGCGCGTCAATTCTGTGGTGAAACCCATTTCTTCCGATAAGCGCTTGGCTCCTGCCAATTCTAATGACTCAGAAGGCGAAGGATGCGAACAACAGGTATTCGTCCACAAACCACCCGAATGGTATTTTTCGAGGGCTCGTTGTTGCAAGAGTAATTCATTCTTTCGGTTGAAAACAAAAACAGAGAAAGCCCTGTGCAACAATCCTTTTTGATGCGCTTCCATTTTTTCCATCTTCCCGATAGGCTGATCTTGCGAATCAACCAATACCACTTCTTGCATATCTTTAAATGAGGTTGAGATTATGACGAAGGTAAGAAGTTAAAAACAAACGATACTTTTTATTGTCAGGAATGCGAATACGCTCGTTCAAAATTGTTTTCGCTTCCGTTTGTTGAATTTTGCGGAATAACTTGTAATAATAAATGTATGCCATGTACACCCCAAAGCGCGCATCTTTTGGTAATTGTTTGATACCCTCGTAGCCTTCGTGAAAGTCTTTGGCAATATCAATCTCTATTTCCTTTTTGGTGGCTGCGTCAAATTCATTGAGATTTACTCCCGGAAAATAGGTACGTCCCAATTGATGATAATCGGCTCGTAAATCGCGCAAGAAGTTAATTTTCTGAAATGCCGCTCCTAATTTCATGGCTGGAGCTTTCAAGCGCTCGTATTCTGTTTCATTACCACGCACAAATACTTTCAGACACATGAGTCCGACTACTTCAGCAGAACCTAAAATGTATTCTTCGTAATTCTGCTGGGTATAGGCCGTTTTATTAAGATCCATTTCCATGGAACGCAAAAAAGTGCTAATTAATTCACGCGGAATGTTGTAGGTATTTACAGCCCATTGAAAGCTATTGAGAATTGGGTTCAACGAAATACCTTGTTCGATAGCATCGTACGTTTGGTGCGTAAAATCGGATAATAATTCATATTTATCGTAATCGTGAAACGAATCCACAATTTCGTCTGCGAAACGCACAAAACCATAAATTGCGTAAATGGGTTTATGTAAATCTTTTGCCAAGAAGCGAATTCCCAATGAAAACGAGGTGCTGTAACGTTTAGTCGTCAGCATGCTCATTTCATGTCCTACATCATCAAAAATCGCTTTCATTGTTTTGGGGTGTGTTCTTGTTGTTGAATAGCTTTCAATACTTCGTTGGCAACCACTTCTCCCGAAATAATGGAAGGTGGAACGCCAGGACCTGGAACTGTAAGCTGTCCGGTATAAAACAAATTACGGAGCTTTTTGTTCTTTAACTTGGGTTTTAAAAATGCAGTTTGCATTAATGTATTCGCCAAACCGTAGGCATTTCCTTTAAATGCGTGGTAATCTTTCTTGAAATCGGCGATGCAAAAACTGCGTTTGTAAACAATATTGTTGCTGATAGAAACTCCGGTGCGTTGTTCCAGACGCTTGAGCATGAGTTGAAAATACTCTTCGCGTTTTTCCGGATCGTCTTCCAAATCGGGCGCCAGTGGAATGAGAAAAAAGAGATTCTCATGTCCTTCGGGAGCAACCGTAGGATCCGTTTTTGATGGACAACTCACATAAAACAACGGTGCTGTCGGCCATTTAGGATCGGTATAAATTTCGTGCGCATGTGGTGCAAACGGCTCATCAAAAAACAAGTTATGATGCAATAAACCATCGATTTTTTTATCGACACCAACGTAATACAACAGCGATGAAGGTGCCATCACACGTTTGCTCCAATACTTATCCGAATAATTGGCATTGCCGTTGAGTAGTGTTTCTGTGTGACGATAATCAGCACCGGAAACCACAAAATCACTCGCATAACGATGATCTAGCGTTATGGTTTCGCTCACCGTTTTATCGGCATATTCAAAACCGTTTACTTCTTGGTCGGTAATGATTTTCACACCTTGCTCAAGCGCAATTTTCTCGAATGCTTTGATGATCTCGAACATTCCGCCCATCGGATACCACGTACCCAATTGAATATCTGCATAGTTCATCAATGAATACAAGGCCGGTGTTTTTTCAGGAGTTGCGCCTAAAAACAAGACCGGGAATTCTAATAAAGAGAGAATTTTCGGATGTTTAAAATACGAACGGATGTACTTGGAAAAAGACGAAAGTAATTGCATTTTAAACAAACCGCCCATGACACGTCGATCGGCAAATTCCAACAGAGAAAGACTTGGTTTGAACACCAAATCTTCCATGCCCACTTCATATTTGTATTTGGCATCTTTCAGGAATTTGCGAAGGTTTACAGCGCTTCCAGGTTCCAATGCTTCAAACCATGCTTCCAGTTCATCCATCGAAGCAGGAATCCGATCACTTGTTTCGTCTTCCCAAAACACTTGGTAAGAAGGATCAAGGCGTTTCAGTTCGTAAAAATCGGAAGTCGTATACCCGAATTTCTGATAAAATTGTTCAAAAACATCAGGCATCCAATACCAGCTTGGGCCCATATCAAACACAAAACCGTTGTCGGTAGTAAACTGTCGCGCTCTTCCTCCGATAGTTGAATTTTTTTCAAGAACAGTCACATCATGTCCTGCCTTGGCGAGAAAAGATGCGCACGAGAGACCTGCGATACCCGAACCGAGAATTGTGATTTTTTTACCCTTCATTAATTGGCAAAATAAGCATAATCGGGCAACAATTCCATCAACTTTTTACGAGCGATAAAAATCCTGCTTTTAACGGTTCCAATAGGAATATTGAGTTCGTCAGCAATCTCTTTATACTTAAATCCGTGATGGTGCATTTGAAAAGGGCGTTTGTATTCGTCGGTAAGTTGCCCGATTTGCTTATTCAATTCTTTTGCTAGAATATAGTTGTAAGTAGAGTTGGAACCATCGGTTGCATTGCTCAACAAAAACAAATCTGCTGAGTGATCGAAAATGGTTCCTGATTTCACCTTTCTGCGGTATTGATTGATGAAAATATTCCGCATGATGGTAAATACCCACGCTTTAAAATTGGTTTGCGGCGTGTAATAATCGCGGTAAGAAATGGCCTTTAGCATTGTTTCTTGCGTAAGGTCGTTCGCGTCATCGCGGTTTCGTGTGAAGGTCATCGCGAAAGACTTTAAATAGCTTTCTAAGCTGATGAGTGAGTCATTAAATTCAATTGTTGACATACGCTTTGTAGTTGTTGTTTAATGATTATTCAAAAACGTTAAACAGTTTTGTTCAACAAAAGAATGAAAAGATTAAACAAAATGCAACTTTATGCGAATCTAAATTGATTATTAAGTTGTTAAAAAATGGGGATAGGCTTCAAAGCCCAATGAATACGGATATTTATCGAGGGATGAGAAATTAATTTTTTTTGAAAAAAATTAGGTGATTCGCGAAAAGCAGTTAAACCGAAGCAGGGTCGATCAACAAATCCAATTCTTGCAATGATTGAAAACAGTGCACCATTTGTTGAACCGATGCATAATGTTCTTTGATTTGATAACCACCCGCAATTACTTTTACATCGGGAACATCACTTTTTAACCGGTCGAAATAATGGGTAATGTGTTTTTCATCCACAGCTGTAACCCAAGAAGATAAAAGCCATTTAGGTTGCAGGAGTTCGATTGTTGCCACCAACGAGGCGTAAGGCAACGACTGTCCTAAATAAACAGTGTTGATGCCATTATTGCGCAAGTAGAAATGGTAAAGGAGCAACCCAAGTTCGTGCCATTCGTGCTCAGGTAAGAATAAAATGGCTTTTGGCTGATTGTGGTTGGGAGAAGGAAGCAATTCAATTTCGGCAATCAAACGCTGGCGAATAAGATTAGATATAAAATGTTCCTGCGCCGGATTAATACTGCCCACCAACCACATTACTCCGATTCGTTCCAGGAAAGGAATCACGAATTGCTGATAAGTATGAAGCATTCCCACTTTTTTAATGAGTCCGTTCAATGTGGTGCGAAACAACGCCTCATCCAATTGAATCAGAGCCAGAATCATTTGCTCAATTTGCGTATCTCCGCCTCCCCAATTGGAAAATTCGTCTACTTTAAGTGCAATCTCCTTACTACTCATTTCGGCTATGCGCGAAATCTTGATTCCCTGTTTATTGAGCAAAGCAACATTGAGCAGTTGCATGAGCTCTAAATCGTTGTAGGTGCGAATTTGAGTATCGGTTCGTGTGGGCGTGAGCAGTTGATAACGCTTTTCCCATATGCGTATGGTGTGGGCTTTGATACCCGTTAATAACTCAACATCTTTGATCTTATATTCTGCCATAGCATCTGTTAAACAATCCGAGGCCCGAATTGTTTTGTTACAACCGTTCTATTGCCTTTTCTGCAATGGTTTGAATTTCATTCCATTCAGAGGTTGATGGGTACAAATTTGATAAAAAAAGTATATTTGTTGTATATTTGAAAAGACTCAACAGATTGTTTTTCAATTGAATCGATTGGTTATGAAGAAATTAGCGTTGTTTATTTTATTGGGATTGCTCACTTTTCCATTGACTCGATGTGGTGACTCTACAGAAGAGGGCGAAATGTCGGATGAAGAGCTGTATGAGTTTCAAGGTTTTTCCATGAAACCTTACGATATGCCAGTAATGATTATGTTGCCTGATGAAACGGCAAACATCGGTGCGTCTACAAAACCCGAAGTTGAACACGAAGAAGACGGTTTTCAATGGCGTTTAGAAGTTGGTCCTAACTTTGAAATGGTAATCGACGATTGGGGAGCAGACCGCGAAATGGTTTCTTCAAAGAAAAAAGAATTGGCCGAGCATGAGTTCTACAAAATCAAATACATCGTTGATGAGCCTGATTTCATTTTGTATGAACAAGAGTTGAAAGTTGACGGGAAACGCGGTGTTTCCAAATCAATTGGCGTAAAACACAAAACATATCACGTATACGGACAAAAAGTAATCAATGGCATTACCTATGTATTCCGTAGTCGTGATGAAGGATATGAAAAAGTGATTATCGACCTGATGGCAAAATCGATCAAATCGGTGAAATCGTTGTCGAATTAATCTTTGAAGATATTACAACAAAAGGCTGTCTAACAAAATTAGGCAGCCTTTTTTGTGTCAATTCGTTTTGAAACCACCCAGTTCCACTTTTCCTTTTGAGTTGGTTGAAAAGCAATACAGGTATCCATCTAAATCGGCCACTAGAATTTCCAGTTTCCCATCGCCGTCAACATCAGCTACAAACACACTTGCTTCGGCTCCTTTTCCGGGAAGTTTTAACTTCATTAACTCGGTTCCGTCGGTTTTCATGAGAAACAACAATCCTTGTTCCGTCACCCCGATTGCCTGCATACTTCCTTTTCCAAGCACATCGGCTATCATCGTGGTGGCGCTGAGTAATTGATCTTCCATTTCTACGGATTTCACTACCGCTTTATCGCCCGGATAAGGAATGGAATTATCTTCACTGTATTCCAAAACGGAATCGTTGTAGAGCATTCCGTAACGACCAACCACCAAATGCTGATCGCGCGTCATTACCGGTGAACTAAACCAGCCATAACCCAAATTGACGCGACTTAACAGATTTCCGTTCAAATCAACCATCTGCAATTCACCGTAACTATCCAATAACGCAATGCGTTGCTGACCGTTTTCGGTATAGGTAAACGGAGCAGTATGCACTCCGGCTCCGGTTTCACGCAACCACAACAATCCGCCTGTTTTTCCATTCAAGGCAAAATGGTAATCGCCGTAATGCGCCATTTTAAAACCATTGATTTCATCTGAGTTGGCAGTTCCTCGTCCGGCGTTTACAAGGTCTTTCACACCATCGCCATTGATATCTATGAGCAATGAAGGCACATTTCCGTTGTGCGATGAAATGGAATCTTGTTGCCAAATTGGCGAACCATCCTGACCATTTAAGGCATAAAATCCGTATCCTTCTACTGAAAAGGCTACATCTTTGATACCGTCGCCATTAAAATCTTCGGTAGCCGGAGCACTTTCCACATCATACGGAAGCGGGTATTTCCAGAGTTCTTGTCCCGTAGCCAGATCAAAACAGAAGAAATAATAGTTGTCTGTTCCGAAAAACAGTTTATTGTCGGCAATGGAAATTCCGGTAACATCATCATCGCCCGCAAAGGGAACTTTATAGGTTGCTTTCACCGCACCCGTTTTCTGATCTATGGCATAAACACCATCGAGTTTATCATTGCGATTATCACGCGAAATTCCATTGGAACCAATATACATGAGTCCTTTGTGGAACAGCATATTCGTGCGATACGTCGTGACACCGATTTGTGTTTTCCATTGCAGCGGAAATTGCGACGTCATCGGTTTTTGCGCTACGCAAGTCAGCATTCCGCCGACAACTGCAAGCAAAGAAACGGTTCTTCTTACCATTGTTCTAGTTTATAGCGTTTTTTTGAAATCAAGTTGTAATAAAAATTGGATCCTTTATCAGACACAATGATGATGTCTTCTTCATAAAATCGGACGTTTGTAAACGTTGGTTTGAGAACCACTTTTCCGTTTGACCGTACACCGAGTTTACCTTCTTCTGCAAAAATTTCCAACGCACCTTCTATTACGGGTTCAAATGGCGCACTTTCACTTTTGATGGCATTGGACACATTTGACCAATAGCTTGTATACGATCCGTTGGCTTGTTTTGCATAGCCGATATCATTTATAATGAAATCAAACGGACCATTGAAACGTGTGGTATCTAAATAGATGAGTGATCGGTTTTCTCGATTGCATTGAAAAGAAGTTTGATCGGGAACAAATACCGGCAGTGCCCACCATTTTCCATTGCGTTGTACCTGAATGGTTTTGTATTGCATATCTTCAAAATCTGCAGACGCAACATTGATACAATCGTAAACGCACGGCAATAATTCTTGACCGAAAGCAGAACGCAAACCGAGCTTTTCATCGGAGTTTACCTGAATAAACGAATAACTTCCGCCCAAATCGAGTAACTCGTTCCATCCATCATACACCGGCGGCACCAATTCACCGATGCAATAATCGTACACTGCTTCTTTTTTACCTTTCTTCAGAATGAGGATAGATTGCTCATTGTGGAAACGGTCATTTCTGAAACCGCTAAACTCAAAAGGTGCCAATGTATCAACGTTCACGTCTAATACACCTATTTTACCTTCGGCGTTTTTAGCTACGAAAAGTGGTGTGTATCCATCGTTCAAAATGGTGATTTTTTTATACAACGGCGGAATGAGCTCTATCTTCCTTTCCGAAAAATCGGATTGTACTTGAACACCTTGTTTGCCGTTTACGTCAACAATTTTAGCCGTTGTTAAAGGTTCAAGCGAATAAAACTTTCCCTTGGGACCGATGTAATACATTTCGTCGTTTGAAACCTCGATAAACGCAAAATAGGTTTTGTTTTCTTCGGAATAAGTTAATACCATCGGGATTGGACTTAATGCTTCTTTGACCTCACCTGTAGTTAGGTTCACCGCTCCATACAATCCGTTTTTATAAACATCCAAGAATTGAGGCGCTCCGGGATTTTGTAAAATAGAATCGTACACACTCGGAATGCGAACACCGTTTTGACACAAAAGCCCCAATTTATCATCAATGCTTTTAGCAATCATGAAGTAATTTTCAAAATAAGCTTGACTGGTTGTGAGCATGAAATCGCCCAAGGTGTCATCAAAAAACTCATAGGTCTGAATCAACGTGAACGCTGGAGCAATGGTATAATCCTCCATTAGCAGGCTTAGTTTTTCATCTCTTACTTCCAGTAATTCATTCAATTCCGTTTTCGGATTGTAGGCAACACACTGACGATTATGATAAAAATTTACTTCCAGGTAATTGAGTTCGGTTCCCATATCCATCCCTACCATGTAGATACCGCGGTTGTCTGAACGGCCATCTATGTAGGTGTAACCTGCGAACATTTCATCGCTACCGTTGATACTCGATTGAAAAGAACCATTTACTAAAAACGGACTCACTACCTTTTGATCGTCTAGGGAATAAAGTGCGCTTTGCCACTCTCCGTTGACGTTTTTAAAAACAGTCAAATACGGATTGTAATCATACACCGTTTCGGTTTCAATGAAATTACCGAGATCGTCGTAATATTCGCTGGCACTTCTATTTACTATGAGATCTACTGCATCAAAAGCCGCTATTTTCTTGAAATCGGCATCCAAAATGGCCTGTTGATTTCCTTCTTTCACAATGAACCAATTCAAAAATGCTTTTACCTCATTATAGGGCATTTTCCTGAAGCTCAAATCTTCATACAAGAGAGTCGTCGACGATTCGTTATAGAAAAAAATACCGGGAGTTGCACCCACATTTTGTTGCATTCCGATTACTACCGAGGCTTGTTGAAATGAACTGAATTCATCATTGCTCACAAGATTTCCATCACCGGTCATGACTTTAAAACGTGTTTCGATAAGGTCAGTCATAGGAACCAAAGCCGTCTTTTCAAGCAAAAAGAGTTCATCGAAATAGTTATCGCCTATCGTATACCGCTGAAACGGTAACCGAATAATGGTATCAAACTGCGGTTCGAAAATCCAACCGCGATCTGCACTATAAACACCATATTTACCATTCTTCTTCAAGAATCCTAAAGATGAATTAAAGAGGTAGTGATCATAATCAATCGGTGTTTGAAGATCTTCTAAAACAAGTTGATCGTTTTGATAGACATCCCACATTCCGTTGTTTTTTTGAGCTGAAAGAAAATCGCGGTTTGCTTCAAATTTCGTGTATTGAATAGGCGTGATTCTACTGAAATCCTTACTAACCTGCCCCATCAATTTATTGAGGTACACATAATTGTCATTGTACCCAAAAACAATGGAATCATAAATCGGTTCCAATAAAACATTGCCCGAATGACTGACAATTCCACACTTTGTATTAAGGTATACTTTCCCAAATCCATCATGGATTGGCTCAGCATTGGAATAGTTCGGTTCTATTACAAATGCTCCTTTTTCATTGATATAACCCCATCCTGTTTTGGTTTTCACCAACGCCAATCCTTCCGAAAAGTGAGTTGCATAGAGAAACTGCGGTGCAATTACCGAATTACCATTCCGATTAAACCCGTATTGTCCATTCGTTTTTACAGGAACTAAGTCCTGAGCCATTAAACCGGTTTGAATCAAAACCGATAGCAAGAAAACGCTCAACAACCCTTTAATCATCTTATTCATCGTTACCATTCGTTTAATTTAAACCACTTGTTGAGTGAAAGCACGTAATAACCGAATTCGGCATCTTTGACAGTTATGAGTGTATCGCCATCCAATTTAACAACACTTGTTAAAGTTGGTGGAAGAACGATGGTTTGATCAGGAAGTATTGTTCCCATTTTATCGTGTTCCAAATACAATTGTGTGTCACCGTCAAAATAGGGCATTTCTATTGTAGTACCTACAAATTTGGTGCGGGTGTTCATTGATGCATCATATAGATCATAGCCTTTGGGAGTTTTTATATAGCCGTTGTAATCAGCCACAAAATCATACGCCGGCAAAATCTGTAACTCAAATTCATTGATTGTGTGAAAGTACGGCACAAAAACCACGTTCCATTTCCCCTCTCGCTGAGCTCTTACTTCAACCGATTCGTAAAGTGAACCTGTCACGTATAAAGCTTCGTATTCAACAGGTAATACAGGAACAAACATCAAGGAATACAATCCTGTTTTTCCATTGCCGATTACCTGAATGCCTGCTTCAAATCCTTGGCTGTCCATCAAAATTGTAATGCGGTCATAAATGGCAGGAATGACAGCCCCGGTTATTGGATTTACATATCCTATTTTTTTACCGACAGTTGCTTGGAAAACGGTTGTTTCAACAGCGCCGATGAATTGCGGTTCACCAAAATTGGTGTAGATAAAAGGCACGATTGTATCGTTCAATTGGTTGATAATACCGTAACGGCCATTTTTACTTTGTGCAATGAAACGGTTGTAGATTTCAGTCGTTTTGATCGATTTGTAAACAGCCGGAATGGTCACCACTTTAGAACCGTCACCAGTAATATCATTGAAGGATAACATCCCGTGCTTGCCTTTCGATTTGAAAGGAATTAGTTCTGGATTGAGCGAATAAAACAATTGTCCGTCGGAAGTTAGGTAGTGCGTATCGAAAGTAGCATAGGTAAGATCGGCTTCATAATCCTGGATAAAAGTCAGTCGCTGATCATAAGTTGGCGGAACGTAATTTCCATTTTGAAAATCGATGCTTCCCCATTTGCCGTTTGCTTGAACATCTACTATATTGGGTAAAGACGTGTTTTGCACAATGGTATCATAGATGGCAGGGAACACCTCGTTTTGTATGGTTACCAACCCGCACTTGCCGGTTGCTCCTTTGTAAAAAATAAAGTTTTCGCCGAACGAGTAAACCGGAATTGGGTCAAAGTA
>Ga0302296_1001378_pt1 | contig 17659 bp, 13 predicted proteins | sample III_Fen_N3_1_FD_194546 | JGI IMG/M metagenome (GOLD analysis project Ga0302296, IMG submission 194546) | Peat permafrost microbial communities from Stordalen Mire near Abisko, Sweden - III_Fen_N3_1 | ecosystem: Environmental > Terrestrial > Soil > Wetlands > Permafrost | place: Sweden: Abisko...
GAACAAAGGAAAAAGCGCCTGCGGCTAAAAACGGAAGGGAACAGGCTGCAATGAGTGAGGCACGAACGGTTTGCGGACTGTGCCCTGGAGAGGCGCGAGCCGTCTGCGAGTGGAGCAAGGGTGACGGACAAGGAAGCCCCGATTCTTCGGGACGTTGGCCGGCACATGTAGAAGCGAAGGGCTGATATGAGTTTTTGCCTTTTTTTTCGGCAAAAACCATGACAGCCCGCAGCGCACTACACGAGGCTACAGCTTTATAAACCAGAGCGAAGCGAAGGAAAATAATATATTCAGCCGAAGCCCGCAGCGACCCGGCAGGCGAGCCAAACAAGGGCAGCCGGTGGATGCGTTGCGGCTGAACGCAGTGAGTGAGGAATGAACGAAACGCAGGGAAGCGGCAAAAGCAGACAAGGGAGGCTGCCGTGAGGAAGAAGGAGGAACTGCAAAAGACATGACAAGCAGGGAGCGAAGCGGACACCCGCAGGGCGTGAAGCTCTTGTTTTTACCTTAAAAAATAAACACTTAAAAAACAAGTGCTAAACGGCTTGGCATGGCTTTTTGCTGACGACTGATGACGAACACCACTTTTCCTGTTTCAGGTTAAGGGATGTTTCTGCGAGACAGTTATTCTTGTATTTTTTTAAAACCGATTTGCTTTCTTGGCTTTGGGTTCTCTTGCTTTTCCATCAACTCATCAAGATAATTAAAAACAAGTTCGATGTTTTTGTCCTGATTCTCAAGTTTCTTTTTGATGACCTCAATATCAAGCCTTAAGCTAATGGTGTCCACCAACATTTCACGGACTTTTGTAAATACCAACATGATTTGGATGTTTACCTGTATGGCCTTCTTGCTCCTTAAAACACTGGAAAGCATTGCAACGCCTTGTTCTGTAAATGCGTATGGAAGTTTTCGGGTACCTCCCCAACTTGATATCACAAATTGTGATTTCAAGATTTCAAACTCTTGTTGGTTTAGCTGGAACATAAAAACTTCAGGAAAACGCTCTATATTTCTACTGACAGCCTGGTTCAATGCACGGGTTTCAACTTCGTATAAATCAGCCAAATCCTTATCCAGCATTACACGCTTGTCCCGTATCAAATATATTTTGGTTGCTACCAGATTCTCTGATATGGTTATCCCTTGTTGTTTTTCAGTCATTGCATTGTTGTTTTATGGTTTTCAAAAATAGACAATTAAAAGTTTCCATGAATTCAAAAAACCGGGTTCGTACCGGTTAATAAATTCCTTCAATAAAGTAAGATTTGCAAGAAGCCCGCTTCCTCAATAAATCTACGATTATGTTTACCGGTAAAAACCCTCCACCTTTGACCTCGCATATAACATGGTCAAAGGTGTCCGATCTTAGTACAAGTCAAAATCGCATACGATACAATATCAGCCGGTTAGCTGTTTTGTAAAATCAGGGGGTACATTCTCTAAAAAATGATTGATAACATACATTTATTCAATTTGTTAGCTAATAAAATCCATTTATGTAAAACAGGGCAAAAATATCGTTTTATTATGTTTGTTAGTGGGTGTAAACTATACCCGGTTTGCACCCGTCTTTACCCGTAATTCAGCGGGTGGCATTTTTCTAATTTGCTTTGCAGGTTGTCCAGATTGTTTGATTGGTAACGCTCCGTTGAACTTACATATTTATGACCTGCCATATATTGAACCTGCCGTAAATTCATTGTTTTAAGCCAGTAAGTGATTACACCTGCCCTGATTTGTTTCGGGTTCTGTATCCCCGGGTTTGTTTTCCGTACCGCTTTAAACAGGTGTAACAGGCTGTTTTTAATATTCTCACTGCCGTTGATGCTGATAAAGAGTTGGTTTTCAAGTGTCGATTTATTGATTTTATCCGGCTTCCGGGCTGGTCTTGGCTTTGTGATCTCCTTAATGATTTTTGGCCGTACCTCGTTTACATATTCATGTAGTTCAAGTATCTGGAAGGGTTTTAGCTCAAGCGTCCGGCTGTTCCTCCTGCCGTTACCGGGGATATAGATTTTTCCTTCCCTGAGCTTTAAATGACCAGGCTCTAACCGGTGCAGTTCTTCGGTGGTTACTCCCTGGTAAACCAATAACCCTAAAATGGCCTTGTTCCGTTTACCCCTGTTATCGTTTGGCGGGACTTGTCCGGCCTTTGGCGCAAAACAGTGGTAAAGGGTTTCAAGTTCTTTATAATCAATAATACCGCTTATTACTTTCTTATGTGTGCCTTTTAAATGCAGGTTGGTAGCGGGGTTAACAATGCCCGGATTTTGCTTTTTCAGGTATTCGTAAAAGTTCCGGATGCTGCGTAGCTTGCTGTTGATGTGTTTTTTGCTGTTCCCTTCTGATTTGCAGTAATCAACGAAGTCTAATAAATCGTTGTACCGTGCATCTTCGGGCTGTAAACGTTCCGGTTCAAGCCACTGCAAAAAATATCCCGCGTAGTTGCTCTTTTGGCGGATGGTGCTTTCACAGTTACCAAGCTCTTTCAGGTAGATTTTAAAGCCTTTCAGCTGGTCGTGGATCTGCTGTTCAAAACTGTATTCAGGTTTCTTATTTCCCGTCTTTTGCGGGATTTCGCTAAAGCTCAGCATTGGATATGTGGGTATAAATCTGTGTACTCTCAAGACTGCTGTGTCCTAAAAACCGGCTCACTTCTTCAAGTGTCATTCCTGACTGTAAAAGGTGGGTGGCGATTGAGTGGCGCAAAGTGTGCAAACCTGTTTCCTTTTGAAGATTGGCATTTACCGCAAGTTTATGTATCCGCCCAATCAACGCGTTTCCGCATAACCGTCCGGCCTGCATACTTAAAAACAAAGCGTCTGTTTTCACATTCTTAAAGCCCGGTATCTTTTCCCTGGCCACATAGATGTAGTTTTCCAGATCTGTTTTTACCGCTTCTGTCATGGGAACATACCGTTCTTTGCAGCCCTTGCCGGACCTCACAAACAGCAGTTTTTCTTTTAACAGTACGTCTTTAAGGTCAAGGTTTGCCCCTTCGCTGCGCCGAAGGCCACAACCGTAATAAACGCTTAAAATTGCCCTGTCGCGGATTCCTAAAATGTCATGGCTGCAGGCTTTGTAAAGTGCTTTGACCTCAGACTGGGTAAGGATAATTTTGATGTTCTCTTTTTCTGCCTTTAGCTCCAGTTTGATTTCAAGGTTTGCCTTTCCGGTTTCATGCAGGTATTTACTGAACCTTTTCAGCGCGTTGATATTGCTGATTATGTAGTTGTTCGACAGGCTGCCCGGCTGCCTTTTGTTCTTCCTCGTCTGTAAATAATCGCGATATCCTTTTATGGTTTCTGGCTGGATCTCTTCAAGGCTACTGATTTCAAGTGTTTTCAGATAAAAGAAAAAATCACCCGCATATTTTACCGACAGGTAAACCGTACTTTGGGCATATCCCAGGGTTTTTAGCCACTTTTCAAAGCCTGTTTGTAGTATGTTGTTTATTTCAGTCACGGATCAGGATTTATATGATTTTCTGGGTTAACAGGATTTTCCGGATTAAAAAAAATGTTTTTAGGATTACGACGGTTTTTCGGATTACAAGGATTACGACGGTCTTTTTAATACCCCTGCCTTGCATTTTGGCGGGTTACCGGGATACTGTGCTTAATACCTTGGTATTATTTGTTTTAAGTATCCCATTTGTGTTTTGGGATACTGTTGGGATACTGAGACACTGCTTTTTGATATTTTCCAGTGCTTCATCCAGTGCCGTCTTGATATTTTGCTGCAGCTCTTTGTATTCGTTAAATTTTACCACCTTGTATTCAAAGCCCTGGCGGTATTTGTTGCCCCCGGTGATTTTGATGTAATTGTTCCTTAAAAGCTCCATGATATAACGGTTACAACTGCTTGAAGGGATACGGAACTCCTCCCTGATCTCTTTGGTATAAAAGATTTCTTTGCCATTGGTTTGCAGCCACCTTTTTAACCTTTCCAAAAAATCCCTTACCGCCCTGGGCAGTTCATCGGCCTTGGCCAATAAAATTTCCTTAAGCAATAAGTTAGCCCATTCAATATCTTCTAAAGTAGTTTCAATATAGGGTTCACCGGTTGCCGGGTCGGTTTTTACTTCCCGCTGGTACTGGTGATAAAAAGTGATGGTTTCGATAAATGCCAGGTAATGGCTGTTTGTCCGAAGTGGTTTAAACACATGTTCGGGGATGATCAGGTATTCGGCAAACGGGTTTCTTACTTTGACCGGTTTTAGTATGGTTTGCATGTCTTTAAAAAACTCAATCAGCTGCTTTTCTTCGGTGGTGGCTATTTTCCCTGCCGATAATTTCCGTTGGTAATTCATGATATGTTCTTTGTGCTGTTTACTGCTATCGAGGTAGATCAATAAACTGCGGTTGGCGTTGTCCTCGTAAAGCTTCTCTTTGGTGGTAGTTCCTGCCAGGCAGATCGGCCCTTCTACTTTCAGGGTAATGGTTTTCAGGTTCCCCCTGCTGTCTTTGATGGGGATGGTCTTGGAGATCTTCTTTTTGCTTTGCAGTTCCCGGAGCGGGTACAGGACGTTTTCAGCCCCGTCCATGTCCTCGATCAGTATCAGCTTGTGTTTAAGTTCCTGCTGTCCGAAGTAATAAAATGCGTTTTCGCTCAGGATCGTGATTTCAAGTTTGTGATGTTCGGGTATCAGTTCCGATACTTTTTCCTGCAGGTAGGTTTTTCCTGTCCCCGATGCCCCCAGGCTGATAATATGCAGGGGCTGTTCCCTTAATCTCGATGTAAAAACCAGATACATTAAAAGCCGATTGTTTTCTTCGCCGATCATCCCGGTACGGCCAATGTCATTGTTTGTGCGTTCCATCAGTTTTGGCGAGCTTAAATACTTTATTGCCCTGCGCTGGCTTTGCTCTGACAGCTTGCGTTCCTGTGGCCTCTTTTCTTTCTGGCTTTCGATCCTTGACAACCGGTACTGCTCGATCTGTTCGGTCAGTTCTGCGATTGCACGCTTTAAAACAGTAGTTCCGGTTTCCAGTTGTTCGCTGGCCTTGTTAATGAACTTTTCAAGGTAATCGGAGTGATATAGATCCAATGTGTGGCGGATGGTGGGGGCGCAAAATTTTGCACCCGTACAGCAGCTTATCTTTATGGTTACCCGTAGCCTGTCCAATTGCTGTAAATTAATCCCGCCAAGGATGGTGATTTGCAGCTCTTCGGTGGTGTAGGTGATAAAATCGGGGTTATGGGTGTTTAATTGGAACGCGGATGACGCATATTGAACGGATTGGCACGGGTCTTTTTCTTTTTCAATTGAAGGGGTTTTATCAGACGGACGGTCGTCCGTCTGTACAAATGTTTCAATCAAAGATGTTTCAGCTAAAAGAAAAGGTTTTCTGTTTTCCAGTAAGTGGGTAAAGATTTCAGTGTCATAAGCAACTGACAAGCTGTTTATGTCTTCGCCTTCCGGCGTTTCAATGGCTGTTAGTTTTATTCCTGGTAGTTCGTTTAAAAGTTCCTCCTGGTATTTCTTTATTGCTTCGCTTCCTGCTTTGTCGCCATCAAAGAAGAAAATAATTTCCTTTAAGCTTTGCAGCTGCTTTATCGCCTGTAAATGTTCACTGGTTAAACCATTTGTCCCAAAGCAAGCTAAAACGCTGTATTCTTCTGTAATTTCAGGTATTTGCAAAAGGCTTGCTGTGTCTATTATTGCTTCGGTTAAAATTAACCTGGTAGTTTCTGGCTTTGGGTAGTTGGGGTAAAGCCCTTGTCTGTCTTTTAAATAGTAATGTTTTGATTTATCATTGCTTGTAATGCTCCGGCCGTAAAAGCTTACAATATTTCCGGCATGGTCTTTCAATGGGAAGATGATGCAATCTTTGGCAAATGGGGTGTAAGTAGTGCCGCTGGCATTGGGTACGCTGCCATTGTAGGGAATTAGTAAACCTGCATTGATACAGGCTTGTTTGTCAGTTTCGCCTAATTGCCCCCGGTGATGGAACTGACCGGAGTTGTAGCCAGGCCCCCATCCGGCTTCCCCCGGAAGGGGAAGAGAAAAACCACGGCTTTTCAGGTATTCTTTAGGTTTTACACTTACCGGGTGGTTCAGCCCGTTTTTAAAGCTCTCGAAGATTTTAGTTAAGATTTCCGTGTGGTTTTCTGACCTTACATCTGTTTTGACTGGTAAGTCTTTTGTCTGGCTTGACTTGCTGACCGTGGATGTTGTGTTTCCGGTTAGTTCCGTGGCTTTTAATAAACCCTTGTGTTTATTGCCTTCTTTCAGGGTGCAAAACTCGATCTGGTCGCCATTCTTTCCACAGCCAAAGCAGTTGAACGTATTGGTGTTGGGGTAAACCTTCATGCTGGCCGTGTCGTCGGCATGGAAGGGACAGCGGAGCATCCCGTTCCGGTCGGGGGCTAAATTGTAGTGTTGCAGGACGGTGTGGATGCTTAACCGGGTTTTGATTTCGTGGATTTCCATACGCTGAAAAATATTTTTATTTTTTACGATGTGTAAGATGTTCCGCAAAACTATAAACTATTTCTCATTCCAACAAATAACACCTTGCTTTTTTATGCAATAAAGTTCTCTTATATTTGTCTTTTAATTGTAACAAAGGCCAGATATGAGCAATACATTAAACATTGGGAGCAAAATAAGTACCCTTCGGAAGGGAAAAAACTGGTCGCAAGGTGACCTGGCTCAAACGATTGATGCCTCCCGCGAGATTATCGGCAAGTATGAGCGAAATGAGAACTTGCCCTCTATTGAGATGGTGACCAAGATGGCCAAAGCCTTTGGCGTTACGGTTGACTTTTTAATCGGCGAAGGCGAAAACGCTTCTTACGATAAAGAAACGGTAGAACGCATTAACGATATTCAAAAAATGGATGCCAATACCAAAGGCATTTTATTCAATGTCATTGATACCTACATTCAAAACTTTAAAACAAAACAAGCTTTTGCTAAATAACAAAACCCGACCATTTGGGAGGGTTTGTTGTTATAAAAATAAAACTTTATAAGAATGGAAGATAGAACAGAAATTGCAGGTATTATTTTGCTCTACTTAATATCATTATCGATAATAACAGCTCTAAAAGGTAGAAAATATGATGCAATAAAAAAAAGAGAAAACAGCAAATATGATAAAGATCATTTTGGAGGCATCATGGGCGGGAGTTTTCATATATCGATACCAATCATAATTAAAGAAGAAACTACCAATATTGAGTTGAATGAAATTATTAAGCAATATAACCGATTGACTCGTGTTTTCTGGATTTCAGTTACCATTTCTATTCCAATCTTTTTTTGGGTGTATTAAATAGAGCTATTTCCACATATTTGATTAAGATATTTTTGCGAATCTTTATTTCCTAGGCTGATCGCTTTATTTATATCTTGACATGCTTTTTGTATGTTTCCGATTTTATAATAGAGCAAAGCTCGATTATGGTAATAATAACCATTCTGGCCATCTAAAGAAATTGCAATATTTAAATCATTTAATGCTGATTCAAAATTTTTAAGATAAAATTCAGAAACAGCTCTATTAAAGTAAAATAAGTGACTTTTAGGATCCAGTGCTATGCTTTTATTGTAGTCAATTACTGCATCTCCATAATTTTCATAATATTCTTTAACAGTGCCCCTATTGTTATAAGCTATAGCAAAACTAGAATCTATATTTATGGCTCGGTCGAAATCTGAGATAGCATCTTTATAGTCTCTACAATTCCTTTTTAATAGTCCCCTGTTATTATAAGCTTCTGCATTAGCTGAATCTAATAATATAGCTGAATTGTAGTCCTTTAATGCACCATCAATATTTCCTGAATTTTCTTTTGCATACCCTCGGTTCACAAAATATCTAGAATTGTTTGGGGTAAGCTTAATAGCAATGTCAAAATCACGCAAAGCTCCTTCGAAGTCCTTCATGTAGTTCTTTGCAACACCTCTATTTACATATATATCTGGATTATCATTTTTTTTATCAATTGCTTTATTAAAATATTCAACTGACTCATTATACTGTTTTTTTTCAAAGCACTCTAAACCTTGACGATAATTCTTTTCGAAGCTTGAAGTGTTACATGCAATCAATATTTCCAAAGATAAAGCTAAAAAGAGCTTCACCTTTGGAAATATATTTATACTTGTCATTTTGTCAATTATCTTTTTCATTTTGCTTTATGATAAATATCAATTTCGCCACCAATATCTAGTCCTTTTTTTACTCCCCATTTATAGCCCACTGAAATACCATCGGATACTGATCTTGAAACTAATTGACCATTTCTACGTATCGTAGTTTCTTGTGTGGCACCTCTAACTATAAAACCAAATTTTAATGTTGATACAATTTTTTCGTATTCAACAGGCATCTTATCGTCTGTTCCCGGTATGGGTTCTGATACTGTAGTCTTTGTGGTTTCTTTTGAAACAGCAAAGACTACTAAATCAACACCAGACTTACTAACATTAACTCCTTTGTAACCTGCACTGCCATCAGTATTTACTTCTATCCCTACAACTGATACCCCAGCACTCAAGTTTACATTTAATTTTTTTTGATTCTCTGGCTCTGGTGCCTTCTTTGGGGTGGCAACCACTAAAGGCACTTGAGCTACACTCTTAGTTGCGTCTTGGCTGGCCACTAATGATTCTTCCTTTGGCTTTAACTTTTTAACTGTATCATCATCAAGCATTCCGTCTGGGTCAATAAACCTCATTGGATTATCTTTCCCATACGTATATGGACTCCATCTTCTATTAACCTCTGCCATCGGATCTGGTGTATGCCACCTTCCAATTGTTGGGTCATAAAATCGAGCTCCGTAATCATACCAATTTACGCGTTTTTTTTGCTGTTCCGAGGCATTCCATACGCACCGTAAAACAGTTGGTTTTTCAAGCTTATATGTAAGTTTAAGACAACCCATTTATTTGTTATTCAGGTCAAAAATAATTATTTTTTTCTTTTAATTGAACTTTTAATTGAAGTTTTGATGGACAGGACGGGAACATGATAAAACTGCACATAATTACCGCTAAAACGCCATTAAAACGTGCGTTTAGCTTCTCATTATGTGCAATTTTTAAACAGTACTCCGTGGATACATTTTGCTAACTTGTTAGTTTTCAATTAAAAAAAGTTCAATTAAAAGAAAAAGTTTCTGTCAATGATGATGATGATGTGCTGTTGAAACGGGCAATAACCCTTGCTACTGTCTTTCTATTTTGCACTGCTGTTGATGGGGTTATTCTCGTTTCAATAGTTTGCGATCTGTCTTGTTTCCTTTTTTTTCTGTCGTTTAGAAGCTTAACTATCTGTGGATTGCGAACAAAGGGAAAGGCGCCTGCGGCTAAAAACGGAAGGGAACAGGCTGCAATGAGTGAGGCACGAACGGTTTGCGGACTGTGCCCTGGAGAGGCGCGAGCCGTCTGCGAGTGGAGCAAGGGTGGCGGACAAGGAAGTCCCGATTCTTCGGGACGTTGGACGGCACATGTAGAAGCGAAGGGCTGATATGAGTTTTTGCTTTTTTTTCGACAAAAACCATGACAGCCCGCAGCGCACTACACGAGGCTACCGCTTTATAAAACAGAGCGAAGCGAAGTAAAATAATATATTCAGCCGAAGCCCGTAGCGACCCGGCAGGCGAGCCAAACAAGGGCAGCCGGTGGATGCGTTGCGGCTGAACGCAGTGAGTGAGGAACGAACGAAACACAGGGAAGCGGCAAAAGCAGACAAGGGCGGCTGCCGTGACGATGACGAAGGAGATGCAAGGTTTGTGACAGCCTGGAGCGAAGCGAAACCCGCAGGGCGGACGGCTCTGTTTTATACCTTAAATATCAAGCAATTTCATAAAACAGTGCCGGACGGGCTGGCGCAAAACTTGCCGACTGAGGAAGAGGAACACCGCTTTTCCGCTTCTAACTTCCAATATTCCAAAACTGAAACAAATATTTCATCCATAACTCCAATTTTTAACGTCAATTTTAAGGGTAAAATCCCTTATTTAGAAAATAATAAAAAAACACCACTTAAAATGCTATCAATGAATAACTCATATGATTTTAAGGTATGACAACTTGTCACCATAGGAGGTATTTTATAGGGAACCCTCCAAACGCCACCAAGAAAACAAAACTTTTCATGCAAACAAATTAAGGGTCAAATAAAAAAAATAAAATTTTAAAGGTTCATTTTTTTTCATCCTATAAAAAAGAAAGAAATAAAACCATCATGGATTATACAGGAGGTTCTTTAATCGGTTGCCCGCAGCTCAGCGGGCGACAGACCGGCAGCTCCACCCATTGGGGCAAAGGCGGGCATATACCGAGGTTATATGATGCCCGCTTCCTCAATAAATCCGAGATTATGTTCATCGGTAAAAACCCTCCACCTTTGACCTCGCATATAACATGGTCAAAGGTGTGCAATCTTTGCACAAGTCAAAATTGCATACATATCTAAATCAGCCAAATAGCTGTTTTGCAAAATTAAGGGGGTACATTCTCTAAAAAATGATTGATAACAGTCATTTATTCAGCTTATTAGTTAATAAAAACCATTTATGTCAAACAGGACAAAAATATCGTTTTATTATGTTTGTTAGTGGATGTAAACTTCACCCGGTTTGAACCCGTTTTTACCCGTAATTCAGCGGGTGGCACTTCTCTAATTTGCTTTGCAGGTTGTCCAGATTGTTTGTTTGGTAACGCTCCGTTGAACTCACATATTTATGACCTGCCATATATTGAACCTGCCGTAAATTCATTGTTTTAAGCCAGTGGGTGATTACACCTGCCCGGATTTGTTTAGGGTTCTGTATCCCAGGGTTTGTTTTCCGTACCGCTTTAAACAGGTGTAACAGGCTGTTTTTAATATTCTCACTGCCGTTGATGCTGATAAAGAGTTGGTTTTCAATTTTTGATTTATTGATTTTATCCGGTTTTCGGGCGGGTCTCGGCTTGGTGATCTCCTTAATGATTTTTGGCCGTACCTCGTTTATATATTCGTGAAGCTCCATTATCTGGAAGGGTTTTAACTCAAGTGTCCTGCTGTTTCTTCTCCTGTTACCGGGGATATGTATTTTTCCTTCCCTGAGCTTTAAATGGCCAGGCTCTAACCGGTGCAGTTCTTCGGTGGTTACCCCCTGGTAAATCAATAACCCTAAAATGGCCTTGTTCCGTTTACCCCTGTTATCGTTTGGTGGAACTTGTCCGGCCTTTGGCACAAAGGAGTGGTATAGGTTTTCAAGTTCTTTAAAATCAATAATACCGCTTATTACCTTTTTATGTGTGCCTTTTAAATGCAGGTTGGTAGCCGGGTTAATAATGCCCGGATTTTGCTTTTTCAGGTATTCGTAAAAATTCCGGATACTTCTTAATTTGCTGTTGATGTGTTTTTTGCTGTTCCCTTCTGATTTGCAGTAATCAACGAAGTCCAGTAAATCGTTATACCGTGCATCTTGGGGCTGTAAACGTTCCGCTTCAAGCCACTGCAGGAAGTATCCCGCGTAGTTGCTCTTCTGGCGGATGGTGCTTTCACCGTTGCCAAGCTCCTGCAGGTAGGTTTTAAAAGCCTCCCCTAAATCCCCTCCCAAAGAGGGGACTTTGAGCTGCTGCATTATTGTCGGTTGTAGTTCTTTCATGGCGTATGGTTAAAAGTCCCCCTCAGGGGGATTTAGGGGGCATATGTGGGTATAAATCTGTGTACTCTCAAGACTGCTGTGTCCCAGGAAACGGCTCACTTCTTCAAGTGTCATTCCTGACTGTAAAAGGTGGGTGGCGATTGAGTGGCGCAAAGTGTGCAAACCTGTTTCCTTTTGAAGATTGGCATTTACCGCAAGTTTATGTATTCGCCCGATCAACGCATTCCCGCATAACCGCCCGGCCTTCATACTTAAAAACAAAGCTTCTGTTTTCACATTCTTAAAGCCCGGTATTTTTTCCCTGGCCACATAGATGTAGTTCTCCATATCCTCTTTTACCGCTCCTGTCATGGGGACATAACGTTCTTTGCAGCCCTTGCCAGACCTCACAAACAGCAGTTTTTCTTTTAACAGCACGTCTTTAAGGTCAAGGTTTGCCCCTTCGCTGCGCCGAAGGCCACAACCGTAATAAACGCTTAAAATTGCCCTGTCACGGATTCCTAAAATGTCATTGCTGCAAGCTTTGTAAAGTGCTTTGACCTCAGACTGGGTAAGAATAATTTTGATATTCTCTTTTTCTGCCTGTAGCTCCAGCTTGATTTCAAGGTTTGCCTTTCCGGTTTCATGCAGGTATTTACTGAACCTTTTCAGCGCGTTGATATTGCTGATTATGTAGTTGTTCGACAGGCTGCCCGGCTGCCTTTTGTTCTTCCTGGTCTGTAAATAACTGCGGTATCCTTTTATGGTCTCGGGCTGTATCTCTTCAAGGCTGGTAATTTCAAGTGTTTTCAGATAAAAGAAAAAATCACCCGCATATTTTACCGACAGGTAAACCGTACTTTGGGCATAACCCAGGGTTTTAAGCCACTTTTCAAAGCCTGTTTGTAGTATGTTGTTTATTTCAGTCACGGATCAGGATTTATATGATTTTCAGGATTAACAGGATTTTCCGGATTAAAAAAATTTGTTTTTCGGATTACGACGGTTTTTCGGATTACAAGGATTACGACGGGTTTTTAATACCCCTGCCTTGCATTTTGGCGGGTTACCGGGATACTGTGTTTAATACCTTGGTATTATTGGTTTTAAGTATCCCATTTGTGTTTTGGGATACTGTTGGGATACTGAGACACTGCTTTTTGATATTTTCCAGTGCTTCATCAAGTGCGGTCTTGATATTTTGCTGCAGCTCTTTGTATTCGTTAAATTTTACCACCTTGTATTCAAAGCCCTGACGGTATTTGTTGCCCCCGGTGATTTTAATGTAATTGTTCCTTAAAAGCTCCATGATATAACGGTTACAACTGCTTGAAGGGATACGGAACTCCTCCCTGATCTCTTTGGTATAAAAGATCTCTTTGCCATTGGTTTGCAGCCATCTTTTTAATCTTTCCAAAAAATCCCTTACCGCTCTGGGCAGTTCATCGGCCTTGGCCAATAAAATTTCCTTTAGCAATAAGTTTGCCCATTCAATATCTTCCAGCGTGGTTTCAATATAAGCCTCCCCAACCTTCCGCTCAGGCGGAAGGCTTTTGTCGTACTTTAGTTCACGTTGGTATTGGTGATAAAAAGTGATGGTTTCGATAAAAGCCAGGTAATGGCTGTTTGTCCGAAGTGGTTTAAACACATGTTCGGGGATGATCAGGTATTCGGCAAACGGGTTTCTTACTTTGATTGGTTTCAGGATGGTTTGCATGTCTTTAAAAAACTCGATCAGCTGCTTCTCTTCGGTGGTGGCTATTTTCCCTGCCGATAATTTCCGTTGGTAATTCATGATGTGTTCTTTGTGCTGTTTACTGCTATCGAGATAAATCAGTAAACTGCGGTTGGCGTTGTCCTCGTAAAGCTTCTCTTTGGTGGTTGTCCCGGCCAGGCAGATCGGACCTTCCACTTTCAGGGTGATGGTTTTCAGGTTTCCCCTGCTGTCTTTAATGGGGATGGTTTTGGAGATCTTCTTTTTGCTTTGCAGTTCCCGGAGCGGGTACAGGACGTTTTCTGCCCCGTCCATATCCTCGATCAGTATCAGCTTGTGTTTAAGTTCCTGCTGGCCGAAGTAATAAAATGCGTTTTCGCTCAGGATGGTGATTTCAAGTTTATGATGTTCGGGGATCAATTCAGATACTTTTTCCTGCAGGTAGGTTTTTCCTGTTCCCGATGCCCCCAGGCTGATAATGTGCAAAGGTTGTTCCCTTAATCTCGATGTAAAGACTAAGTACATCAGCAGCCTGTTGTTTTCTTCGCCGATCATTCCCGTACGGCCTATATCGCTGTTTGTGCGTTCCATCAGTTTTGGCGAGCTTAAATACTTTATTGCCCTGCGCTGGCTTTGCTCTGACAGCTTGCGTTCCTGTGGCCTCTTTTCTTTCTGGCTTTCGATCCTTGACAACCTGTATTGCTCGATCTGTTCGGTCAGTTCTGCAATGGCTCGCTTTAAAACAGTGGTTCCGGTTTCCAGTTGCTCGCTGGCCTTGTTAATGAACTTTTCTAAATAATCGGAGTGGTATAAATCCAGGGTGTGGCGGATGGTTGGGGCGCAAAATTGTGCACCCGTACAGCAGCTTATCTTTATGGTTACCCGCAGCCTGTCAAGCTGCTGTAAATTGATTCCGCCAAGGATGGTGATTTGCAGCTCTTCGGTGGTGTAGGTGATAAAGTCGGGGTTATGGGTGTTTAATTGGAACGCGGATGACGCAGATTGAACGGATTGGCACGGGTCTTTTTCTTTTTCAATTGAAGGTGTTTTATCAGACGGACGACCGTCCGTCTGTACAAATGTTTCAATCAAAGGTGTTTCAGTTAAAAGAAAAGGTTTTCTTTCACCAAGAAGGTGGGTAAAGATTTCAGTGTCATAAGCAACTGACAAGCTATTTATGTCTTCGCCTTCCGGCGTTTCAACGGCTGTTAATTTTATTCCTGGTAATAATTCGCTTAGTTCGTCCTGGTATTTCTTTATGGCTTCTGTTCCTGCTTTGTCGCCATCAAAGAAAAAAATGATTTCCTTTAAGTTTTGTAGTTCCTTAATTGCTGTCAGGTGTTCTTCGGTTAAACCGTTTGTTCCGTAACAGCTTAATAATTCATATTCTTCAGTAATCTCTGGCATTTGCAAAAGGCTTGCTGTGTCTATGATGGCTTCAGTAAGGATTAGCTTTTCGGTTTCCGGTTTTGGATAGTTTGGATAAAGGCCACAGCGGTCTTTTAAATAGTAATGTTTTGATTTATCGTTGTTGGTAATGCTCCGACCGTAAAGGCTTACGATATTTCCAGATTTATCTTTTAAAGGGAAGATAATACAGTCTTTTGCAAATGGAGTGTAAGTAGTACCGCTGGCATTGGGTACGCTGCCATTGTATGGGATCAACAGCCCTGCATTGATACAGGCTCGTTTATCAGTTTCGCCTAATTGCCCCCGGTGGTGGAACTGACCGGAGTTGTAGCCCACTTCGGCTCCGCTCAGTGGCCACAATCTCCGTTGCTGCAAATATTCTTTGGGCTTTACACTTACCGGGTGGTTCAGCCCGTTTTTAAAGCTCTCGAAGATTTTGGTTAAAATTTCCGTGTGGTTTTCTGACCTTACATCTGTTTTGACGGGTAAGTCTTTTGTCTGGCTTGGCTGGCTGACCGTGGATGTTGTGTTTCCGGTTAATTCCGTGGCCTTTAACAATCCCGTGTGTTTGCTCCCTTCTTTGAGTGTGCAAAACTCGATCTGGTCGCCATTCTTGCCACAGCCAAAGCAGTTGAACGTATTGGTGTTGGGGTAAACCTTCATGCTGGCCGTGTCGTCAGCATGAAAGGGACAGCGGAGCATCCCGTTCCGGTCAGGCTGGATTCCGTAGTGTTTCAGGACGGTGTGGATGCTTAAACGTGCCTTTATTTCTGTGATTTCCATACGCTAAAATTTTTGTGGTTATTTTCACCACCACAAAAATAAAATAAAGTTTCTATTATCAAAACTCAAATGTTTCCTATTTAAAAACATATTTGCAAAAGTATTCTTTATTGCTACTTTTGCATTATGAGCTTAGCAGATAACATAAAGGCAATCAGGGAAGAGAAGAACCTCAAACAAATTGAGGTGGCCACGCATATCGGCGTGGATAAATCGGCGTACAGCAAGATTGAAAAAGGTTCAAGGGCTTTGACCGTGGATGAACTGCAAAAAATGGCGCAGCTCTTTAATATGTCCACCGACCAGGTTTTAAACTACGATGGTAAGATCCCCAAAGAGGTGGTTATTGAGGATAAAACCACGGTTGAACAAATGAGGCTTATCCAACAACTCGAAGATGAAGACAAACAAACCATCTTCAAGTTGATTGATAAGATGCTAACTAATAAGAAGTTTAAAGATTTTTTCCATAAAAACGTGGCTGCATTGTAAAACAAAACCCAACCATTTGGCCGGGCTTGTTGTTTTAATTGTTATAAACTACTGACAGCTTATCCCTTCCCTAAACAACGGGGTTCCGAAACTTCTGGATTGCAAACGAGTAGTGTCTTGGGTCGAGATATCAACTTACTCCGCAACCCCATTTATCCACTTTTATCCATTTTGAACCAACCTTTTTTAACAATATCTGATGACAAGACCCACATAATGACCCACAATGTCTCCAATATTGAATTAGAACATATTGTCTGTCAAATGAAAAAATTGGCAGATAAAATAAATAGAAATTACTTGAACTATTATTAAATTTTATGGACACATCATTTGGTATATGAAACTTTCTTATTGTATCCGTTTGCAATTTTATAAAAATCGAGTCATCATTCTTTTTAATTATATCCTTTTCATCATTAAAATGTAAATATAGTTCGTCATAAGAAATCGAAGACGGTAACGGAGGTGGAGGTGGGATTGAATCATTATCCATTTTTATCCATTTATAAATGTGCGGTATTATAATCAGATTTGACATTTTGTAATTTCGATCTAAAGAATCTATCTGAACCACAAAGGATATTGCATCATTTATCAAAGTACTATCTGGTAATTCATTTCTATATTTGTCCAAATAATTAGATCGACTACAGGTAATTAATCCAATAATTACAATGACCCATAATAAGTTTTTTATTGGTCTGATTAAATGAGGCATGCGGTAGCTATTCTGATTATTATTCATATAAAAAAATCTCATTGGAATCATTCTTTAGATTATTATTCAATAATATTATAGTTCGTTTGATATTAATTTTATCATTTGTGTTCATCTTGTCCTTTCTTTTTATCTTCTTTGTATTCATTGCTGTAATAATCGGTCTTGTCCTGCTTGTCAAGCTCATCCATACTCCCTTTATAGGATTTATTACCATTCGTCCCAAGATCACGATGGTCAGCGGCACCACCATCGCCTGGATCAACCGTCTTTAAATCACCAGTACCACTGTCTACAGCATTTAATTTATCAGCATCTTTATCAACATGAACTAATGCTTCATGTGCTATGGTTTTTGCAGATTGCTGGGGATTCTGCATGTCTGAATTGAGTGTAATAACTTCAGCAACACCTTTAGACACATCAGTATTGGCTGTTGCTTTATTCAATGGAGTTGCCATATCTTTGGTAAATACTCTTGTTTCACCATTTGCACTAGTAGCATTCATATTTGCAGCACCTTGTTCCCCAGAAGATTGAAAATATAGATTGTCTTTAGCTCGATCACCTGCTTTCCCCGTTGTATTCGTATATGTTTTACCTCCAAGTGTGAAAGATTCATTTGCACCCATATACCTTGACACAAAAGCAACACCTTGTGAAGTACCTAAAAACTTCGCCAAACCTGCTTGATGCCCTTGATCGGTGAGAAAAGATAGAATCACTCGTTTACCATCGGGGTCTATATATTTTATTGGATTATCTAAACAATAAGCATAAGGACTGGCGAAATAATATTTCTTAGCCAGCGGATCTAAAACCAGCCACCTCCCGATCATTGGGTCATAAAATCTAGCGCCGTAATCATACCAACTTACGCGGTTTTTTTGCTGTTCCGAGGCATTCCATACGCACCGCAAAACAGTTGATTTTTCAAGCCC
>Ga0302296_1001379_pt1 | contig 17649 bp, 13 predicted proteins | sample III_Fen_N3_1_FD_194546 | JGI IMG/M metagenome (GOLD analysis project Ga0302296, IMG submission 194546) | Peat permafrost microbial communities from Stordalen Mire near Abisko, Sweden - III_Fen_N3_1 | ecosystem: Environmental > Terrestrial > Soil > Wetlands > Permafrost | place: Sweden: Abisko...
GGCATAGTGGGAATGCCTTGCGTCGTAAAACCATTGATGTCTTCGTCTGGCAAAGGACAATCAACCATCAAATCTGAAGCTGATTTAGAAAAAGCATGGAAAGATGCAGCAGACAAAGGACGTGGCGATGTGTCGGAGGTGATTGTGGAAGCTTTTGTCCCATTTATAAGCGAAATCACCCTGCTCACCGTAACCCAGAAGAGCGGTGAAACATTGTTTTGTGCGCCGATTGGTCACCGTCAGGAACGTGGTGATTACCAGGAAAGCTGGCAGCCCGCTGAGCTTCCTGAAGGTTATGAAGAAGAAGCGCGTTCGATGGCAGCGAAGGTTACCAAAGCACTTGGAGGTGCCGGAATATGGGGCGTTGAGTTTTTCATCGTTGCAGATGGCGTGGTGTTCTCCGAATTATCGCCCCGCCCGCATGATACAGGTATGGTAACTTTAGCCGGCACACAAAACCTCAACGAATTTGAATTGCATTGCCGGACTGTATTAGGCCTGCCAATTCCCGAAATCAGGCAGGAAAGAGCAGGTGCAAGCGCAGTTATTCTTTCAGCTATTGAAGCCATTCATCCCACCTATTCCGGCCTCGAATTGGTTTGTCAAAATTCGCATGCAGATATCCGTTTATTTGGAAAAGAGGTCGCACGTGTTCACCGCAGAATGGGTGTAGTAGTTTTGAATGAGGAATTGGGAGCCAATGTGTTGGAATTGCAAGAAACTGCACGAAAACTGGCTGACCTGGTTGAAGTAAAACCTGCAGAAACAAAATAATTGCTTGGACAATATATATAATGAGGCGGGTAATATATTTTCCCGCCTTATTTTTTTAACGCACGGTAAATATCCTTCCAAGGTATTTAAATTCCCTTTTACTCGTAACTCAACGCCTCTATAGGATCAAGCTTAGATGCTTTAATTGCAGGAAGAACCAAATTCATTACCTGAGAATATGATTTGTTTTCTGCTCAATTTCAGCTCTTGAAAACACCTTTCCATCCTTTATATCATTTTCCGATATTTGGGCTCTTTTGATAAGCTTTGTTTTTAAGACTTCTTCCTTTCTAAGTGTTTCATAAAACTGATCAATTAAGCTTTCATCCACCTCATGTAAATGACTATGGATAAAATCTCTTTTTTCAACTACATTCATAATTCCATTCTTTTATCTACTGCAAATTTAGCGTTTTACTCATTTTTAGTAACACACAAAATGACGCCTGTTATTGATCTTTCAGAAAATATTCAACTTACTCATACCTCAACGCCTCTATAGGATCAAGTTTTGAAGCTTTTATGGCAGGAAGAACTCCGGAAGCAAGGCTCACAATCAGGCATAAAACAACGCCGCCCAGCATCCATTCCCACGGAACAATAAATGAGCTGCCGATCAAAGCCGACACTCCATTACCGGCAAGAATTCCAAGAATGATACCAAGGAATCCTCCCAACTGCCCGATGACGATTGATTCGATCAGGAATTGTTGTTTGATGGAATGGGAAGTGGCCCCCATTGCTTTGTGAATACCGATTTCACGGGTCCGTTCGGCCACTGTGACGAGCAGGATGTTCATCAGTCCAATTGCTGCGCCCATCAGTGTAATAAAGCCGATGATTGTCGCGGCAAGGGTGACATATTTAATATTGTCGAGCAATACATTTACAAGGTTATCGCTCTTTTCGATCACAAAATCGGAGTCATCTGTTATATTTAAACCTCTGATATTCCGGAAAGTCGATTCTGCCTCTCCGATCGCGCCATCGAGAAGCTGCGCGGATTTTGGCATCACACTAATTCTGAAGTTCATCTGAGGCCTTGGGAAATACTGTCTTACGTTTGTAAATGGAAGAAGTACAAGCTGATCGCCACCTTCTCCAAAACCACTTCCCTTCTTCTTGAGTACACCTACAATCTGGTACTTTCCACTTCCTACGGCAATACTTTTCCCAATCGGATCGACATCTTTTGGAAATAATTTCGTAATCAATCCGGAACCAACAAGGGCAACATTGTTTCCGTCAAACGATTCCCGGAATGAAAGCCCCCTACCCGACTCGACCTCGTAACCAGCTGTTTGCAGGAAATTCTCGTCTATTCCGCGAACTGATACATTTGGGTTACTCTTCTTCGATTCATATTTAACTGTTGCTGTTCCTGTGGCATTAACTGAAATAGAGGCAATCGCCGGGAAAGCATACCGCTCGCGGAATTCGCGTGCCTGGGAATAACTGATATAGCTGTAATTCTTTGATCTGTAACGCTTATTTCCGATTTGAACACGCATGCCCCGGCTTTGAATGCTAAAAGTATTGGCCCCCAAACGTGTAAATTCAGCCGTGATCGAGTTTTTAATCGAATCGATGGCGGTTAAAATTCCAACAAGCGCCGCGATTCCAACGGCAATGATTAAGATCGTCAAAACAGACCGGACCAGGTTTCCCCGGATTGACTGAAATGCAATCTTTATATTTTCGAGTACCAAAGGTTTAATCCAAATCATGGCAATTAAGGGATTGATCAGCAACAATTATTCCGCTAATTTAAAACTAACTTTCAATTAATGTGTTAATAGTTACAAGAAATATTTATGCCGATTTTCAGCATAAATCGCTAACATTGTATGAAATTCATCATCTTAAAATAAATCTGTATGGCTTACGACATTGAAATGATTCGAAAGGTCTATTCGCAAATGCCTGAACGAGTTAATAAATTACGAAAACTTCTTGGCAGACCTGTTACCTTGACTGAAAAAATCCTCTATTCGCATCTCTCAGGTGCTTTCCCTGAGCATCCATTCGAAAAAGGAGTTACCTACGTAAATTTTGATCCCGATCGTGTTGCCATGCAGGATGCAACGGCTCAAATGGCTTTGCTTCAATTTATGCAGGCAGGCAAGAATGTTGTTTCTGTCCCCTCTACGGTTCACTGCGACCACCTGATTCTCGCAAAGACAGGTGCAACACAGGATTTAAAAGAAGCCGAGGTGACAAATAAAGAAGTTTATAATTTTCTGGCCTCTGTTTCAAAGAAATATGGAATAGGTTTCTGGAAACCAGGTGCCGGAATTATCCACCAGGTTGTACTCGAAAACTATGCATTTCCGGGCGGAATGATGATCGGAACAGATTCGCATACAGTGAATGCAGGCGGACTCGGAATGATCGCCATCGGCGTTGGTGGTGCGGATGCTGTTGATGTAATGACAGGAATCCCCTGGGAATTAAAATTTCCAAAATTGATTGGCGTTCATCTGACAGGTAAATTAAGCGGATGGTCATCTCCAAAAGATGTGATACTTAAAGTTGCAGGAATCCTGACTGTTAAAGGCGGAACAGGCTGTATCGTTGAATATTTCGGTCCGGGAGCTTCCAGTATTTCGTGCACAGGTAAAGGAACCATTTGCAACATGGGCGCCGAAGTGGGTGCAACAACCTCCACATTTGCCTTCGACGAGAGCATGAGTGAATACCTGAAAGCAACTAATCGCGCAGATGTAGCTGAAATGGCTTCAAAAATTGCATCTGACCTGCGGGCGGATGACGAAGTTTATGCACATCCGGAAAAATATTTTGATCAGGTTATCGAAATTAATCTTTCGGAACTTGAACCTTATATCAACGGACCATTCACGCCCGATTTTGCGACACCGCTTTCAAAATTTAAAACGGTAGCCAAAGAGAAAGGATGGCCAATGAAAATGGAAGTTGGCTTGATTGGTTCATGTACAAATTCATCCTACGAAGATATCGGTCGTGCAGCATCGATTGCGGTACAGGCACGACAGAAAAATCTGAAAGTTAAAGCTGAATTTACCGTAACACCTGGTTCCGAACTCGTACGCTACACCGTTGCACGCGACGGATTTCTTGCCGCTTTTGAAGAAATGGGTGGCGTAGTACTGGCAAATGCCTGCGGACCATGCATTGGACAATGGGCGCGACACAATGCAGCAAATCTACCCGAGAATTCGATCATGACATCGTTCAACCGTAATTTCGCCAAGCGAACCGACGGAAATCCCAAGACCCATGGTTTTGTAGCATCACCCGAAATCGTTACCGCTTTCGCAATTGCCGGAACACTCGATTTTAATCCGGAGACAGATTTCCTGACGAATGAAAACGGGGATCTGGTAAAACTTGATCCGCCAACAGGGAACGATCTACCCGAACGTGGATTCGCAGTCGAAGACCAGGGATTAATACCACCATCAACGGATTATCAGGGAATTGAAATTACTGTAAATCCGGAATCGGACAGATTGCAACTGCTGACACCATTTGCACCTTGGGAGGGAACCGATTTATACAACCTGAAACTCCTGATTAAGGCACGCGGCAAATGCACGACCGACCATATTTCGATGGCTGGACCGTGGCTTACCTATCGCGGTCACTTAGATAATATCTCTAATAATTTGCTGATTGGAGCAATCAATGACTTCAACGGAAAATCAAATTCGGTGAAAAGTCAGCTGACTGGTGAATATGATGCCGTGCCGGCAACCGCCAGAACTTATAAAAAAGCAGGACTCGGATCTATAATTGTTGGTGATGAAAACTACGGTGAAGGTTCATCGCGCGAACATGCTGCCATGGAACCACGTCACCTTGGTGTAAGAGTCGTTCTGACCCGATCGTTTGCCCGTATCCATGAAACAAACCTTAAAAAACAAGGGATGCTTGCGCTGACATTTGCAAATCCGGAAGATTATAACCGAATCAGAGAAGACGATTCGATCGATGTAATCGGACTTGAAGCGTTCATGCCTGATAAACTTTTGCAGTTGATATTGCATCATTCAGACGGATCAATTGATGACATCCTGGCAAAACACACTTATAATGAAGCACAAATCGATTGGTTTAAAGCAGGTTCCTGCTTAAATTTCATTAAGGACAATCAATAAAGCATCAGTTATAATTTGCATAAAAGCCGGGCTCAAACCCGGCTTTTTTTGTAATTTTCGACTCAAACATCTCATTTTTCACAAATTTGGAAATGATATCAATCATTACGTAGATTTGTAACGACGCGTAAGTTTAAAACAAATACTTGCAATGTTCAGGAGTTAACAATTTTTAATACTATTTTTAACCAATCCACACTGTACGGATTTACCTTTATGGTTAATTTCAGAAGGTTTCGTCCGGTAAGATTAAAAATATTATGGTATTTAAACTTAAAATCATATCAGACAAGGTTGAGAATTTTGCATTGCACATTGATGCAGATGCGAAAAACACTTTTTTCGAACTTCACGAAGCAATTCAGGACGAATGTAAGTATGATCCATCAGAACTTGCCACATTTTTCCTGGCAGATGAAGAGTGGGACAAAGGCATGGAAATCCCGATGTTTGGAGGAAAATCGAAGGAAACTCCTTCCTTAGTTAATATGAAGAATGCAACTCTTGGTGATTATCTGAAAGAAAAAGAAGACAAATTAATCTATATTTTTGATGTCATCAATCAGAAATCGTTGTATATAGAATTAAAAGAGATCGTTATGGAAAATAAACTCAATAAACCAGTAGTGACCTTTAACAGAGGATTGGCTCCTTCACAGACCCCATCGAATCACTACGACACTGATTTGCTTGCCAATGAAGACTCTGAGCTTCTGAACGCATTTACTGACTTTGGCGAGCTCGAAGACCTGAACATGATTTATGGAGAGATGGGCGAAGTCCTTTAGTATGATTAAGGTTAAAGTCAAAAATTCAAAGGTTAAAGTGTTCATCAGACTAAGTTTTTTATTCTTCACATTTTATTTCTTCTATCGAATTAAATTGTCAGCGTTTTACATTTGGGACTTTAGCCATTCTACTTTAACCTTTAACCTTACTTCTTAATGCCGAAAACTCTTCTTATTCTTCTTGGGCCCACCGGTGTAGGCAAAACAGACCTGAGCATTGAGATTGCCAAATACTACAATACTGAGATTATCTCCTGCGATTCGCGACAGATTTACAAGGAAATGAAGATTGGAACTGCTGTTCCGGATCAGCAAACACTTGAAACGATTCCCCACCATTTCATCCAGTCTCATTCCATACACGATTATTACAATGCCAGTAAATTTGAGGTGGAAGTTCTTGAAAAGCTTGAATTGCTGTTTCAAAAAAAGGATGTTGTATTAATGACAGGCGGATCAATGATGTACATCGATGCCCTCTGCAAAGGAATCGATGATCTTCCCGAGGTTAACAACGAGCTACGGCAGTCCCTAATGGCGCGAATGGAAGCTGAAGGAATCGAGAGTTTGCGAAATGAACTTAAGTACCACGACCCCATATATTACAACGAGGTTGACCTGCGAAACCCAAAACGAATTCTTCATGCGCTTGAAATCTGTCTGATGACAGGCAAGCCCTACTCCTCTTTCAGAATCAACCAGACAAAGAAACGTCCCTTCCATATTATAAAACTCGGGCTCAACCGCGACCGAGAAGTCTTGTACAACCGGGTCAATCAGCGCGTAGATACCATGTTCAGTGAAGGAATTGAAAAAGAAGCGATTGGATTATATCCTTTTCGCAGTCTTAACTCATTGAATACAGTAGGATACCGCGAATTATTTGATTATTTCGATGGTAAGATCACAATTACAGAAGCCAAAGAGAAGATCAAAGCGAACTCAAGGAAATATGCCCGAAAACAATTAACATGGTTCAGACGCGACCCCGAAATTAAATGGTTTACACCGGATATGAAAGATGAAATCATTGCATACGCTGACCAGCAACTGCAGGCAGGAAACCTTCAGTAAAAACAAAAGCCGGTAAATTACCGGCTAAATATTTAATAACGAAAACGATATCAATAATTAGATGTTATCATCCTCTTCCTCTTCCTCAGGAAGATCATCCGGAATATCGTTGATATCTTCATCAACATCATCATGACCTTCGAACTCCTGCAATGCAAAATCATCACGCAGAATTCCATCGTCGTTAAAGTCGTCATCATTCTCGACAATGTTGTTTGCCTCTTCAAGTGTCATACGAACCAGATAATAATGATCATCGGTTTCGTATGGTAATGCAGATACTACTTTCCCTTTTGCATTGATGTAAGTGATCAGACTTCCCGCAAAACCTTGTGGATAGGTCAGCTTTATTTGACCCTGAACATCCAGTGGAAGCTTGTCGTAGTCCTTTACAACTCGTGGTTTGTTGATTGTTGCCATACTATATATAGATTAAGGTTTTGCCTAATAAATTATAAATTAATAAATTAACACTTTTAATAGCACCTAAATTGCTTTTCGTTTTCGAGGTGCAAAATAATAATTCAATAAATCAAAAAAATAGTTTTTTGATTTTTGTGAAAAAAAAAGTCAATTTGTATTCTTTCTGGATTTGACGCCCTCAAAATACCATCATAAATAATGCAAAACAACGTATAAATTTGGTTCGTAATAATTAGTCGTCTGCTTACGAATTTGGGCATTGATCCTAAATTGCCTACCTTTGTACATCTTATAATATCATGCAGAAGATTTAAAAAATGAATATTTCATATAGCTGGCTGAAAGATTACATCAACCTTGAACTCTCTCCTGCCGAAGTTGCGGCTACCCTTACCCAACTCGGACTTGAAACAGGAAGCGTCGACGAAGTCGAATCCATTAAAGGCGGATTAAAAGGAATCATTATAGGTGAGGTAGTTACTTGCCAAAAGCATCCCAATTCCGACCATTTAAGTGTCACTACCATCAATATTGGCGGTGACGAAAACCTTCCGATTGTCTGTGGCGCACCTAATGTTGCGGCAGGCCAAAAGGTTGTTGTTGCCACTGTTGGAACGGTGCTTTACAAAGGCGATGAGCAATTCACCATCACAAAATCGAAAATCAGAGGTGAAGTTTCGATGGGGATGATCTGTGCTGAAGATGAAATCGGCATTGGTAACGACCATAACGGCATCATGGTTTTAAACCAGGATGCAAAACCGGGAACACTTGCCAGCGATTTTTTCAATATTCAAAGTGATTTTGTCCTTGAGGTAGATTTAACACCTAATCGTATCGACAGTGCTTCACATATTGGTGTGGCACGCGATCTTGCAGCCTTTCTTAGTCAGAAAGAGCAAATCAACTATACACGACCAAACATTGATTCTTTTAAAATTGATAACCGGAATCTTGCCATTTCGGTGGAAATTGAGAATCCTGAGGCTTGCCACCGTTATAGTGGATTGACCATTTCAGATGTCACAGTTAAAGAATCTCCCGAATGGCTGAAAAACAGGCTCAAAGCAATCGGTCAAAGTTCAATCAATAACATAGTCGATATTACCAACTACGTTCTATACGAAACAGGTCAGCCGCTTCATGCTTTTGATGCTGCAGAAGTAAAAGGTGGCAAGGTGATCGTAAAAACACTTCCTGCCGGAACAAAATTTGTCACACTCGACGGAGTTGAAAGAGAATTGTCAGATAAAGATCTGATGATTTGCAATACTGAAGAAGCAATGTGTATTGGAGGTGTTTTTGGCGGACTTCAATCAGGCGTAAAAGAGAACACGACCAGTATTTTCCTCGAAAGCGCCTATTTCAATCCCGTGTATATCCGCAAAACAGCCCGTCGTCATGGATTAAATACCGATGCTTCGTTCCGCTTCGAACGTGGAGTCGATCCAAACGGAACCTTGTATGCATTGAAACGTGCCGCTTTGCTTATAAAAGAGATTGCAGGAGGCACCATCTCTTCCGACATTGTTGACATCATTACTGATCCTTCCATACAGGAATTCTTCCCTGTGGAAGTTTCGTATACTAATATTATCCGCCTTATTGGAAAAGAGATTCCGAAGGAAACTATTAAAAATATACTTCGTTCTCTCGAAATTATTATCAAAGAAGAGACACCTGAAGGACTACTTCTTGCCGTTCCTCCGTTTAGGGTGGATGTAAAAAGGGAAGCTGATATCATTGAAGAGATTTTGCGCGTGTATGGTTACAACAATGTTGAGCCTTGCAAATCAACAAAATCGACCATTCAGCTTGCGCCGCATCCCGATAAGATGAAACTGCAGAACCTGATTTCCGAAATGTTCACCGCAAGGGGCTTTAACGAAATCATGTCCAACTCACTCACAAAAGCGGCTTATTACGATCAGCTCGAATCGTTTAAATCAGAAAATACAGTTTTGCTTTTCAATCCATTGAGTTCCGACCTAAACGGGATGCGTCAGACGCTCCTTTTCGGCGGTCTCGAAGCGATAAACCGTAACACGAACTTCCGGAATGCAGACCTTCGTTTCTACGAATTCGGAAATGTATATCATTTCGATGGAACAAAAACATACAGCCATCCGGTTAAGAATTACAGCGAAGAAGAACACATTGGAATTTGGATCACAGGCAAGAAAGAGACCGAAAACTGGAAAGTAAAGGAAGAGCCTACTACTTTCTTCACATTAAAAGCCAACGTCGAGAATATCCTCTCAAGACTGGGTATCTCAATTGGAAATTGTACGATCGAAACAATATCGAACGACATCTTTTCGGAAGGTCTTGAATACCGTTTCAACAATGTGATAATTGGTCAAATCGGTTACTTAAGCAGTAAAATTCTGAAGAATCTGAATATCAGTGCTGATGTTTTCTATGGAGATCTTCGCTGGACCTCCATTTTAAAAGCAATTAAAAACTATAAAGCCACCTATACGCCACTTCAGAAATATCCGGAGGTAAAACGTGACCTGGCACTGTTGATTGATAAGGAAGTGCTTTTCAGTACCATTAAAGCATTGGCATTCAAAGCAGAAAAACAAATTTTGCGAAGTGTAAATATTTTCGATGTTTATGAGGGTGCGAATCTGCCCGAAGGAAAGAAATCGTATGCAGTAAGTTTTATTCTTCAGGATGAGGAAAAAACATTGAACGAAAAGCAGATCGAAAAAACGATGAACCGCCTGATCAGTGTTTACGAACGCGAAGTGGGGGCACAAATAAGATAAATACCAAACAGATAAGTCATTATAAACTATCTGAATATTTCAGATTTTTCGAGAAAGGATTTAACCCGCATAGGTTGAATCCTTTCTCATTTCAGTTTGAATTTGTCGACCTGATTAATGAAAGCTAATGCCTTAAAAAATTCCTCTGAGTTTGAACTGAAAAAGATCAGTTTCACATCATTCACGACAAAATCATTTTTTTAATTCTGAATTCTTATTAATATCTTTGTTATAAATCATTCTTTTTTGATAGCTAAATCTGCAGTAAATTAATTATAAGTATACCAACGAAATATTTATATTTAATTTCTAATTCATCGTAACTTCCTTTAACTATTGAATTAACTAGATTTCGAGTAAATATGCAACAATATAGCTATGAAATATCTTCCAAACCTACTTATTGTCGACGATTCAAAGGAGAATTTATTATTGCTCGAAAACGTAATCAAGACGATCAAAGTCAACCTGATTCAGGCTATTTCGGGAGAAGAAGCACTGGAAAAGACCCGAGGCGTTGAACTTGCCCTTGCGATCATCGATGTTCGTATGCCCGGAATGAGCGGCTATGAACTGGCCGTAAAGATGAATGAAGAAAGATCCGGAGACAAAGTACCGGTTATTTTCCTAACTGCCAGCAATATAAATGAAATAGAAGTATTTAATGGATACACTTCAGGGGCGGTCGACTTCATAATTAAACCAGCTAATTATCCTATTCTGCTAAGAAAAATCAATGTATTCCTTGAACTTTTCGAACAAAAACAGACAATTATCGAGGAGGCAGCACTGCTGAAAAAATCGAGTGCCGAATTATCCAAAACCCATTCGGCCCTTAAAAAAAGCGAAGAAAAATTCAAAAGTTATATAGAAAATGCACCGGATGGAATTTTTGTTGCAGATGAAAGCGGAAGATATGTAGAAGTTAACGAAGCAGCAACCAGAATCACAGGCTATTCGAAGGATGAGCTATTAAAAATGTCGGTATCAGATATAACTCCTGAAGAATCGCTTGAAGTTGGCTTAAATCAATTCAGAAAGATGGTAATAAATGGTGTATCTAAAGCAGATTTGCTATTCAAACATAAAAATGGAACGAAACGATGGTGGACTGTTGAGTCAGTTAAACTTACTGAAAAACGATTCCTTGGTTTTACCAAAGACATCACCGATAGAAAGAAGTCAGAAGAAGAATTAAAAAGCTCACTTGATCAATTGCACCATTTGACCCAATACATCGAGAAAGTAAGAGAGGATGAACGATTGGCTATTTCACGCGAACTTCATGACGATTTAGGACAGGCACTTACTGCTGTTAAAATTGATCTTGGAATAATCAGACAAAATAGCTCCGACAGCGAAATGGAACTAAAAATCAATAAAGTATCGTCCCTTGTTAGCGAGACAATCAAGAAAGTTCAGAGACTTACATCTCAATTAAGGCCAGAAATCATTGATGATCTTGGCCTTGAAGCAGCAATAGATTGGTACACCAAAGAATATTCACAAAGAAACAAAATTGATGTTTTTCTTGATCTGGATCCGAAGATCGACATCACCCCCGATGCTTCACTTACCATTTTTAGGATCGTGCAGGAATCGCTTACAAATATTGTCCGACATTCCGAAGCTACACGCGTTAATATCGGGTTAGGCAAAACCTGTGGGCATATAAATTTAAGTATTTCGGATAATGGGATCGGAATAGCTGAAAACGAAATAAAATCAAAGAAATCATTTGGTATTATAAGCATGAAAGAGAGAGCGATTTCTTTGGGAGGCAATTTTGAGATTTACCGTGGAAGCGGTTGCGGAACAGTAATAAAACTTAGCTTACCGTTAAATAAAAAAACCTCCAATGAAAATTCTTATTTGTGATGATCATAAAATCGTTCGCGATGGTCTAAGGCAAATACTTCATCAACTGCAAGGAGTAACTCTAATTGGGGAAGCCGGGGATGGCAATGAAGCGCTTAATCATTTGAAGAAAAATATTTTTGATATCGTATTACTCGATATTTCACTCCCTGACAAAAATGGTCTGGAGGTGCTTCAAACGGTTAAGACTAAATGGCCATCAACAAATGTGCTGATGTTGAGTATGCATCCACAGGAACAATATGCGATTCGTGCCTTAAAACTTGGAGCTTCCGGTTATCTTACGAAAGATACTGCGTCTGAAGAATTGCTACTTGCTGTAAAAAGAATATCATCCGGAGGAAAATACATATCACAATCAATTGCAGAAAATCTTGCTAATCATCTTGATAAAGATGCCAGCAGACTGAAACACGAAATGCTTTCCTTTCGTGAATTCGAAATCATGGTCAGAATTGCAAATGGAAAATCGCTTCATGAAATCGGAAACGAACTTTGTATATCAGAGAAGACCGTAAGCACCTACAGAAGCCGAATTATGGAAAAAATGGAAATGAATAGAAATACTGAATTAACAAAGTATTGCATCGAAAACGACCTTTTGTAGAATTAAACCCACCACAATTAGATTACACTTTAACAATCATATCAAAATAATTTGCTCCTGTTATCTTGCTTCTCCTTTCGTAAAGTTTCTCTCTTCCATATCTAGCTCTCAATAATTCTTGCTCTTTATTGCCAGGCACTCTTTTGTGTAAGGATTCCCCTACAAAAAAATCAGTTTATCCCTTACAAACATTTATTCTTTATCCTACATACTTTTACTCATTATGATAATAATTTTACTCCAATAAAAAATATTGGATAGCGTTTACATACGACTGTGATTTACTTGGATCCAATAACACCAACGGACATAAGCATTAGTTAGCATATTTATCATGAGAGTTTTATTAGCAGATGATTCGAGTCTAATTCTCGAGCGGTTGCAAGAGATGGTAAGCAATTACAAACAAATCGAGATTGTTGGGGCGTTTAAAAATGGAATAGAAACGCTTAATGCAATAAGAACGATGAAACCCGATCTGGCAATAGTTGACATTAAAATGCCAGGGTTAAGCGGTCTGTATGTTTTAAATGAGATCAGAAAAGATGATAAAAATGTTGTATTCATCATACTAACTTCTTATTCATCAGACTATTACCGACAGTTAGCAATTCATACAGGCACCAATTATTTTTTTTCTAAAGCTGACGATTTTGAAAAACTAACGCAGGTGGTGGCAGAATTGCTAGAAAAAGAGAAGGACCACATAGGAAATATAATATCAATAGATTGATATTCTGTTTTTTATATAACAATTTAATAAAGTATTATTTTAAAATAATAAATAAAACAAACAAAAACAGAAAAACAAAAAAAGTGAAATACAACAGGCAAGCAGCATAGCGACCCGCGTTGTTGATCATTACCAGGTAATGGGAACAATGTTAATATGCGAAAAACAACTCAAAGAAATCATTTAACTTTTAATATTTCACAAATGAAAAGAACACTAATCATTTTCGCAGTTATAAGCATGATGGCAGTTTTTACAACCAAAGTCATGGCGCAAGTAACACTATCAGGTAATACAGCTGGAGCTGAATTAGTAAAGGTACTTACAATTACAAACACTACTCCTTTACATTTTGGTGTAATCGGTATAACCGCAGGAACCGCAGGAACAGTTGTTATGAGTACCGCAGGAGTTCGTACTCCTGATGCCGGAACCACAACAATCATTAATACGGGTACTCAAAAAACAGTTGCGCTGTTCAGTTTAACCGGAACAGCAAGTGCCGGATATAGCATCGGATTGCCTTCATCCATTACCGTCACAACCGCTACAGGAGCAGGTGTTAAAACAATGACTATTAATGCACTGCAGGTTAAGGTTGATGCTGCATCAGAAGCGACTGCGGTAGGTGCAACCGGAACACTTTCTGCAGGTGGACTGTCAAGTTTCCTATTAGCGGGTACCCTGAATATTGTAGCGACCCAACAAATTGGTGTTTATACTGGGACCTATGATGTTACTGTAGACTATAACTAAATTATCTGTCTGATAAAGTGGAATGCTCAAAATCCGGGCATTTCACTTTATTGCTTTAAAAAAAGGGGATAATACTGCTTTCAACTAAATCAACAAACGAATTGCTATGATAAGTAAATTGTCACTAGTTCTGATTTTCATTATAGTATTAAACCTTCAATCATTTACGCAAGGTAATTTGCTGATAACCCCAAAACGTGTAGTATTTGATGGTAATAATCAAAAAGCAGAACTAAACTTAATGAACACGGGAACAGATTCTGCTACCTATTCTATTTCATTCAGACAATACAATATGACGGAGCTAGGTAAGCTGATGCTGATTGAAAAGCCGGATTCAGCGCAAATGCCGGCAGAACCTTATCTTCGTATCTTTCCGCGCCAGGTAACATTGGCTCCTGGTGAAGGACAGGTAATTATGCTGCAGTGCAGACGCAACTCAGGTATGAAAACCGGAGAGTATCGCTCTCATTTATGGTTCAGAGATGAAAAAAATTATGAAGCATCCGGAAATGAAAAACCATCTTTGGATACCAATCAATTGAGTGTTTCGGTTACAGCCATATTTGGAATCACTATTCCGATAATTATCCGATCAGGTGAAATAAATGTAAGTTCACACCTAAGTGACTTAAAGCTTGAAATCCAAAAAGATACAATATCATTTATTAAACTATCCATCAACAGAACTGGCAACATTTCGCTATATGGTAATTTATATGTTGATTTTGTACCGACTCAAGGCAAACCATTTGAAATTGGCAGATTAAATAGTATAGGAGTTTATACGAATATTTCCAAACGAATAATTTCAATAAAGTTGAATAATATACCAGGGATAGATTTAAAAACCGGTAAATTGAAAGTACGCTTTACAAGCCCTGATGATTCTAAATATGTGGTTTATGCAGAAGAAGAGTTGAGTATTACGAATTAGCAATTGCCAATTATGAATTATAATCGACAAAAAATGAAGAAGAAATTGGGATCAATATTCATCAATACTCGTTTTTTTGAATTGCTGTTTTTTACGACCATTTTATCTTTTTGCGATAACCTTTCTTTTGCTCAACCTGTGTTACCACAACGATCACTATCAGTAACGGCTACACAAGGCATTCATTTCGGAACATTTTGTCTGACGAGTAGCTCTGGCGGTACAGTTACAGTGGGATATGACGGAAGCAGATCGTCAACTGGTGATGTTTTACTTTTAACTAAAGCACCAACTGCTCATCCTGCTATCTTCGAAATAAAACTTTGCGAAGGAAGAAATGTCACGATCAACTTTGATGTTTCTACCATTTTGAATGGCAGCAATAGTGGCACGTTAACACTAAATCTTGGCCCAACAGAGAAAGGGATTAATGGAGTTAGCTTTCCGACAAACAGCGATTGTAATTTTTTCACACAATTACGCATGGGCGGTACGCTGAGTGTACCTGGCGGAGCTATCGTGGGAACCTATACAGGCAGTTTCGCAATTACATTTAATCAGGAATAGTAAATGGGAAATTTCAATTACATCAGCTCTACTAAGACATTCAGTATGTTAATTGAATACATTTCATTTTTATGGAAAGGACCAATGCTATTCCTAATTCTAAATACAATTCCTGAATCTGAGGTAAAGGCACAAGCTACTTTTTCGGACAAAGCAGATGTTCCCGTTTTTGCTTTTGACGAGATTCCAGTAAGGGTTATGATTGAAGGATATAAAATCTTTTATATCGATGCTATATATGGTAATAATAAACTGCTGTTTGTTAATGTTGATGATTTATTCAGCACACTCAACATTCCGAGTTATGCAGAAATAAATGGAAATAGAATTAGCGGATTTATTGAAAATGAGGGCAGAATTTATACCATTGACTACGATTTAAAACAAATAAAAATTGGCTCCAAAATAGTGAATGCCCAAAATGGACTTGTCAAAGATGCAGGTGCCATTTACATGGAAACCTCACTATTCGCCGAAGCATTTGGAATTACATTGACTTTTAATTATAGGGCGCTGACAGTTCTGTTAAAATCAGATTTTGAATTGCCGATTCTAAAAAAACTACGCATTGATAAAATTCACAATAATTTATCAAAAATAAAAGGAGAACTAATCGCCGATACTGTTCTAAAACGTGATTACCATTTGTTTAAGTTTGGCACAGTAGATTGGTCGTTAGCTTCCTATCAGTCATGGAATGGACCCACTGACCATAGTTTTGGTATTGGTGCTGGAACAGAACTTCTTTATGGTGAAGCCGATGTAGCCGTAAATTATTACAGCCGATACCAATTTGACAATCGTCAGCTATACTACATCTGGCGATGGGTCGATAACGATCAGACCATCATTAAACAGGCACAAATCGGTAAGATATCTACCCAAACTATTTCGTTTATCAATTCACCCATTGTGGGAGCAGTTATTCGCAATTCGCCAACAACTGTACGAAAGGCGACCGGGTATTACACAATCAATGAAATTACAGAGCCCAACTGGAGTGTGGAGCTTTATATCAATAATGTGATGGTAGACTTTACAAAGGCTGATGCGTCCGGTTTATATCAGTTTAAAGTTCCAATTGTGTATGGCTACACCACATTGAAATTGAAGTTTTATGGTCCATTGGGTGAAGAACGGACTGATGAAAGAACTGTAAATGTACCATATACTGTTATGCCGGCTAAAGAATTTGAATATGGCCTATCCGGAGGCTATTTACAGGATAGTCTCTCAAATCGTTTCGGAAGAGTTGAATTTAATTATGGTGTCAATCGTATGTTGACGGTGGGCGGCGGACTCGAGTATTTATCTTCAATCCCTGGTAACCCTTATATTCCATTTGCTACAGCCACCCTTCAACCATTTAGTAAACTTACTATTAATGGTGAATATGCTCATGGGGTTAAAGCCCGCGGTTTAGTGAATTATTATTTAAGGAAGGATATCCTATTGGAAATTGATTATGCAAAATACATCGAAGGACAACTTGCTACGCGCTTTAATGCTCCCGAAGAAAGGAAAGTGAAACTAACGATGCCGATCAGATTAAAAAAAACAATAGGTTTTGCTAAATTGGATTACATGCAACGTGTTTATAGTGCATTTAACTACAACCAAGGAAGCTTGATGTTTTCGTCATATTATCAACAATTTAGCATAAATTCAACTACGCAGATAAATTGGATTAGCAATCTTTCTGCCTACTTTATTACTGATTTAACAGCCTCCTTCAGAATGAAAAATGGCGTTACAATACGTCCGTCTGCCCAATACAACATAAGCGAAGGAAATTTGATAACCTGCAAATTAGCACTTGAAAAATACATCCCAAGAGGAAATTTCTCCATTTCGTATGAGAGGAATATGGTGTACAACGACAATTTTATTAATGTAAGTCTCCGGTACGATTTGCCATTCGCCAGAACCAACATTTCAGTTTCTCATAATCGCGGCTATACAAGTAGCTCAGAGAGCGCCCAAGGTAGTCTGGCCTTTGGCAGCGGAAATGGGTATATCTATGGAAGCTGCAATTCGTCAGTAAGCAAAGGAGGCATATCGCTCTATCCATTTCTGGATCTGAATCACAATGGTATCTTCGATGATGGTGAGCGCATGGTAAAAATATCATCTGTAACCATAATGGGTGGCAAAGTCATTTTCAGCAAGAAGGATTCAATCGTGCGAATTCCTGATTTA
>Ga0302296_1001380_pt1 | contig 17645 bp, 9 predicted proteins | sample III_Fen_N3_1_FD_194546 | JGI IMG/M metagenome (GOLD analysis project Ga0302296, IMG submission 194546) | Peat permafrost microbial communities from Stordalen Mire near Abisko, Sweden - III_Fen_N3_1 | ecosystem: Environmental > Terrestrial > Soil > Wetlands > Permafrost | place: Sweden: Abisko...
GGCCGACAATATTGAAATTAAAAGCTCCGCCTTGCCTGACTCCCCTGATCGCTAACCAGATGAGGAGAATCGCCTCGCTGCCTCTTGCCCCACGAATATCTCCCAGGTCAATGATGTTTTCATTTTTCCATCCGAATTCATTTAACAACGATTTTACAGTCTGTTTGGCTTCGGGATCATTTCCACATATGAAATTGACGTGGTTGCCATTGTTAATCATCGCAGGATTGATCATTAATCCGGCCCACATGGTGTTCAGTGTTTTTACCACTTTTGTCTGAGGAAATGACTTCTGAATTTCTTCACCCAGTGAGTGTGTATTTGATAGTTCAGGGATTAGCGAAGGGGGCATTCCTTTACTGAAATCAAGTGGATTCGCTATGTCAATGAGGATTTTACCGTTTAAGTTTTTTGCATCGGCCATAATTAAAGCATTGATTGAATTGCTGCCCTGGGAGGCATTGATTATTAATTCTCCAAAGGTTGCTGCCTCGGCAAAGGTTCCCAACATGATATGCTGATTCTGCCTCAGCCAATCGGCGAAATGTGGATTCCCTGATCCTTCGCTGGTACGACTGGCCAACTTCTCAGCTACATTCCGGGTACCTATCATCACCTGATGACCGAGTGAGATTAACTTCGAAGCAATGGTCTGACCAACGCCTCCGGTGCCAATAACTGCTACTTTCATTTTCGATCAGTTTAATTGATTATTAAGTACTATTATTTCCATTCATGAATTGGAAACATGGCAACTGAAAAAATGTTTAGGAAGATTGCTGGGATAGATTTCAAAAGCTTAACTTTAAACCGATTAGGCTGATGTTTAGAAAATGCAATCAGTGAATATTTTCATTAATTTCTTTAAATATTCAGGGTGTAATGCAATCCATTATCTGTGTGAGGTGAATTTATAAACTCTTGCATGTTTTTGATTGTTTATTCTGATGTCAAAAAGTCGGGCAATTTCGACTATTCAGGTAATATTTTCCGCATAACGATTCATTATCAGTCAATTTGTCTAATGTTAGCGCAAATACCAACTTGGCAACACATTTGATCCAATCCATTCAATAACTAAATTCAGGAAAACAGATAACAGAATATATGAACTTTAATAATTTCACTATCAAATCGCAGGAAGCCATTCAGCATGCTTTCACCGTAGCCCAGGGACACAATCAGCAAGCAGTAGAAACGGGACATATTTTGAAAGGTCTTTTTCATGAGGCAGAAAATGTTACCGGTTTCTTGCTGAAAAAGCTGGGGACAAATCCTGTGGTGATCCAGCAGGCCCTGGACAGGATCGTTGAGAACTACCCGAAAGTTACAGGGGGTGAGTCTTATTTATCGACGGATGCCAATAAAGCCTTACAAAAGTCAATAGCCATTATGCAGGAAATGAACGACCAGTTTGTTTCGGTGGAGCATATCCTGATGGGACTTTTGGAAACGGGCGATACTATCAGCCGGATGCTAAAAGATTCGGGAGTTACACGAAAAGAACTGGAAATTGCAGTCAGGGAACTCCGTAAGGGTGCAAAGGTTGACAGCCAGAGTGCGGAAGATAAATTTGACTCGTTGAACCGGTTTGCAGTTAACCTTAATCAACGGGCCCGGGATGGCAAGTTGGATCCGGTTATCGGCCGTGATGATGAAATAAGGCGTATTCTCCAGATATTATCGCGGAGAACCAAGAATAACCCGATTCTGATCGGTGAACCCGGGACTGGAAAGACTGCTATTGCAGAAGGCTTGGCTCAGCGAATCGTTAGAGGTGATGTGCCTGAAAACCTGAAATCGAAACAGATTTTCTCTCTGGATATGGGTGCACTGATTGCAGGCGCAAAGTACAAGGGCGAATTTGAAGAACGGCTGAAAGCGGTGGTCAACGAAGTCATCAACGCCAATGGCGAAATCATACTGTTTATCGATGAAATTCATACCCTTGTTGGTGCAGGCAAGAGTGAAGGAGCAATGGACGCAGCAAACATCCTTAAACCAGCCTTAGCCCGGGGTGAATTGCGTGCCATCGGGGCAACTACCTTAAGTGAATACCAGAAATATTTCGAGAAAGATAAAGCTCTGGAACGCCGTTTCCAGATTGTGAATGTAGACGAACCTGATACCCTGAGTGCGATTGCCATCCTGCGGGGACTGAAGGAAAGGTACGAAAATCACCATAAAGTCAGGATTAAAGACGAGGCCATTATCGCTTCAGTCGAATTATCTCAGCGCTATATCACCGAACGTTTTTTGCCCGATAAGGCCATCGACCTGATGGACGAAGCTGCAGCACGTCTGCGCCTTGAAATGGACTCTGTGCCGCAGGAACTGGATGAGATCGACCGTAAGATTATGCAGCTCGAGATTGAACGGGAAGCCATCAAACGTGAAAAAGATGAAAAGAAACTATCGGTTCTCAATGAAGACATAGCCAACCTGAAACAGGAACAATCCAAATTCAGGGCACAATGGCAATTGGAAAAATCGCTGATCGATGGAATTCAACAGAAGAAACAGGAAATCGAATCGCTGAAACTGGAAGCCGAGCAGGCTGAGCGTTCGGGTGACTTTGGACGTGTAGCCGAAATCAGATATGGTAAAATTGGTGAAGCGGAAGCTGAAATCGAAAAACTTAAAGCTGAATTAGGCAGTAATAAATCTCAGCACTTGATCAAGGAAGAGGTGGATGCCGAGGATATTTCGCAAATTGTTTCGAAGTGGACAGGCATCCCTGTTTCAAGGATGCTTCAAAGCGAACGCGAAAAACTGCTTCACCTCGAAGATGAACTGCATCATCGGGTGGTTGGGCAGTATGAGGCAATCCGTGCTGTTGCCGATGCCGTAAGGCGGAGCAGGGCAGGGCTTCAGGACGAAAAACGGCCCATTGGCTCGTTCATCTTTTTAGGATCAACCGGTGTTGGAAAAACTGAACTGGCAAAGGCTCTGGCCGAATACCTGTTCGACGATGAGAATATGCTTACCCGGATCGACATGTCGGAATATCAGGAGAAGTTCTCTGTAACCAGGCTTATCGGTTCGCCTCCGGGATATGTGGGTTATGACGAAGGGGGGCAGTTGACTGAAGCTGTTCGACGCAAACCTTATTCGGTGATTCTTTTTGATGAGATTGAAAAGGCACATCCTGATGTATTCAATGTATTGCTGCAGGTACTGGATGACGGGCGTCTGACCGACAACAAGGGTCGAGTGGCTAATTTCAAGAATACGATCATCATCATGACCTCCAACCTTGGTTCGCATCTGATACAGGACCGGTTTGAGGAAATGAACGAAAAGAATCGTGCGCAAGTAGAAGAACAAACACGAGCCGATCTGTTCGAGATGCTAAGGAAGACCATCTCTCCCGAGTTTCTGAACCGGATAGATGAAGTAATAATGTTTACCCCCTTGACCCGAAAGGATGTCCGGGACATCGTTAAACTTCAGATAAACCTGATCATACAACGAATTCCCAACAAAGATTTCACTATCGAATTATCGGAGAAGGCCATCGACTGGCTGGCAGCGGTGGGATACGACCCTACACACGGTGCGCGACCGGTAAAACGGATGCTTCAGAAATACCTGATCAACGACCTGTCGAAAGAAATCCTCGCGGGTAATATGGAAGGACGTACCAAGGTATTGGTTGATGTGGAGAATGATGAGATTGCGTTCAAATACGTATAAGACCATACGGCAATAATTGCCACGAAGACGCGAAGGCACTAGGTTTCACCTGGAAGTATTATTTACGGTGAAACCTGGTGTCTTTGTGCTTTGGGGATATTTATAGACATTCACATAGTGGAAGTATAAAGTGTAGATTGTATATCTTCATAAACTTGTTTTTCAACTCGTTGTTTATTAGTTAATAATGTGGTATATTTAACTACTTTAATAGTTATATGAACTTTTCTTCGAAGACTCCCAATGAACAAAGAGTTTATAAAGCGTCTCACAGACATAGTTGAAGCAAATCTGGCAAATGAGACATTTGGCCCGGAAGATCTGGCAAGGGAAATGGGCATGAGCCATTCGAACCTTCACCGGAAATTAAAATCTGTTTCAAACCAAACCATCAGCCAGTTTATCAGGGAGATCAGGTTGAAAAAAGCCAAAGAGTTGTTGCTGAATGAAGATTTGACCGCCGCAGAAATATCTTATCGTGTTGGTTTTGGAAGCCCGACCTATTTCAATAAATGCTTCCGTGAATATTTCGGTTTTGCACCGGGTCAATTAAGAAACCGGGAACCAGAAAAGGAAACAATCGAACAACCTGTAGAACTGACTGTTGAAGCCGTTCCGAAAAAAACTAAACGCACAAAAATCCTGATCAGCCTGGTTATTGGTTTGATGGTTCTAATTCCAACGACTTATTTCCTGATCCATAATGTTGCAAGATTAAAAGCTGAGAATACACAAGAGAAATCAATAGCTTTACTTCCTTTTAAATACCTGAGTGATGAGTCTGAAAAACAATACCTTGCTGATGGTATGATGGATGCAATTCTACTCCATTTGTCAAAAATTAAAGATCTTCGGGTCATTTCCCGTACCTCCGTTGAGCAATACCGGAAAACAGATAAAACCTCAAAAACAATTGGACAGGAACTTGATGTTGAGTATGTGCTGGAAGGCAGCTTTCTGAAGGCAGGAGACAAGGTCAGGTTAATATTACAGTTGATCAAAACCAGCGATGATGGTCATGCCTGGTCGAATGAATACGACCGGCAATGGAAGGATATTTTTTCAGTTCAAAGTGAAGTTTCGGAAACGATTGCCAGTGAATTGCATGCTGTTATAACACCTGAGGAAAGGCAACTAATCATGAAAAAACCAACAAACAATCTGACAGCCTATGATTTTTTCCAAAGGGGAAATGATGAATTGGATAAATACGAATTCAAAATTATAAGAGACTCAATTACTTTGAAAAGTGCACAACATTTTTTTCAAATGGCTTTGAAGTTGGATACTACTTATGCAATGGCATATACCGGTTTGGCATCAGTTCAGTTTTGGAATTCAAGAAAAAAATATTTCTCCGAAATATATTTGGACTCTGTATTATTTTTTGCAAATAAAGCGCTTGTTTGTGACAATCAATGTTCTGAAGCTTATTCTTACAGGGGTTATGTATATTCTCAAACTTCCAGAACAGCAGAAGCTTTAAAGGAAGTTGACAAAGCCCTTCAATTCAATCCAAACAATTGGAAGGCATATTATCTCCGACATTATATTTTCGAGGAATTTCATGATTACTTAGAGGCACTCAGCAACCTGTATGAAGTAGTGCTTCGCATTAGTGGAACCGGACAACCGAATTTTTTAACAAGATTTAGCTCAACCCTTTCAGCTTTCGGTTTCCCTGATTTGGGGAAAAAATATAATCAGCAGGCATTGGAATTGTATGGTGATACAACACGATATTTATATTGTTTAGCTTATGCGGAACATTGTAATGAAAACTTTGAAAAGGCCTATCAAATAGCGAAAAGTGCAAATAAAAGGGACACAATTGTTCGCTCTTTTATCAGAGACCCTGGTTTGTCTTTTTATTGTATGATAACAAGCCGTTACGAGGAAGCATATTCTATAAGTTTAAAATATTTCGAAAGTTTGAAAAAGTCCGGTGAAATTGATCCGGATGTTTTTAAGAAAATTGCTTATTATCTCTGGCAAACAGGAAGAACCAAAGAAGCCGAGATTTATTTTAACCAGATAATCAAATTTTATCAGGAATGTATAAAATTGGGGAGGTGGGGCACCATTGGTAAGAGGTCTCAGTTTGAATTGGCAGAAGTGTATGCTTTATCTGGCAATAAAGAAAAGGCGTATTATTATTTGGATGAAGTAAATAGAAATCAAGCTTTTCCCTTATACTGGGTACTTTATTTCAAATATGAGCCCTATTTTAACAGTATGCGGCACGAACCAAAGTTTCAGAAGATACTAAAAGATGTTGAAGCTAAATACCAGGCAGAACGTAAACGGGTAGGGAAGTGGCTGGTGGAGCAGAAGATGTTGTAGTTCTCAATCAGAAAAGTCTTATCTCTTCCTCTTTTCTTTTTATTTCTTCCCATCAATAAAATACCTTATTTGTGATCGAAAATCTTCACTTTGCAATATAATTTCAATCCGTAACAATATTATTCAATGAGTTGGTCGGATATTTCAATCATCTAACCATCTGTTTCTATGTTACTCCTGCCATTTTGATTGATATTTGCATAAAAGATAAAAGTATCTTTTATTTCTTTTAAAAAAAATATTAAGTGATTCTTTAATATTTAACTAAAGTGATTGAAATTGGTTAACGGGACAGGATCGCTGTGAATGTACAACCCGGCTAATAATTTAGCCAGGTTGCAATATCAAATGGTTGTTTAACCGGGCAAGGAAGTTGCAGCTCTCTTGTCCACAACCTTCGTAAAAGTATGAAAAATATTTCAATGTTTTTAGCGACAGGATTCATCTTTCTTTCTCTTGGGTTACTTGCACAAATAAAGATAATCGGTAATGGAAATGTTGGTATCAGCACCACGACACCCGCTTATCAACTGGATGTTAATTCAAAGGAATCCCGGTTTTTTAATACCGGAAAAAATGCATTGCACATTAACCTCAATGGATTGGATCCACGATTATGCAGTAATAAGAAGATTGTATTTTATAAAACAGATGGAAGCGGATTTGCAAACATCGAATGCCAGGTCAGTATTCAGCAGGCCGACAGAAATTTAAATGAAAACATTACTTCCCTTGAAAATTTGGGACTTCCTACGATTGAGAAGCTGAATGGAGTTTCGTTCAGTTCTAAAAACGATCCAGCTAAAAGAATGCAATCAGGTCTTTTTGCACAGGATGTGGAGTCGGCAATTCCTGAAGCTGTTTTTTCAAACGACAGCACAAAAATCAAGTCGTTGGCATACTCTGCAATCATACCCTATCTGGTTGAAGCAATTAAAGAACAACAATCCCAAATTGAAAAATTACAAGGAATAGTTGCGGCAGTCAATGAAATTTTGACAAAAAAAGGTCTGATAACTAGTTCATTTTTGTTCGGATCAGTCCGAAATATGAAAGATGAAAAGCCTCAGTTAGATCAAAATATTTCAAATCCGTTCAGGAATGAAACCAGCATTGGTTGTTTTATTCCTGAATCAACAAATAATTCATTTATAAATATCTATTCATTGAATGGGATTCAACTGCAACAGTTGAAAATTAATGGCAAAGGACAACAGTTTGTAACTATTGACGGGAACAGTTTTGTTCCGGGAATATATCTCTATTCGCTTGTTGTTGATGGTAAAGAAGTCGATAGCAGGAAGATGGATGTGGAAAAGTGAAACATCTAAAAGAGCTTGAAATGAAACGAAAAGTATTTTTATGTTCTGCATTATACTTGCTATTAATAGCATGCTAGGCATCCAAGTCTTATATCACCAATTTTCCACAAAAGATAGTTCAGCCTGGTAATGCTTAACAGAATACATGAATATAATTTAAACAGTTTCTTATAAATTAAGTCACTCTCCATGAAAAAACTAAGTTTAATTATTATACTTTCCATAATCGTCAAAATTTTGTCTGGACAAAATCATTTTGAGTGTGGAACACCTGATAATCTATCTTTAAAGTCAGCAACTTGTAATGACTGGAATAATTATGCAGCTGTTAATCCTAATAATACACCAATCAAAATTGTCCGCATAACAATTCATATTATGCAGAAGTTGGATGGCACAGGCAATTTCCCAGATAGTTACACATCCAGATGTTGGCTCTCAGGAACTCTAATGGATGAGTTAAATGGAAGGATGAAAGGACTTAAATCGATGAATTTACCAACCAGTTCCCCAACAATTACAGACTGCCGTGTTCGTTTCAGCTTAGCCAATATTTATTTCTGGCAGAATGATTACGCATGGACCTTCCGACAAGATACGATCTTCGGAAATTATTTGCGCACTAAATATGTTAATAATCAAGACAGTGTTCTAAATAAGAACAATTCCGTTCACATTTTTATGTGCGAAAATGCTACAGGAATGGGAATAGTAAGTAATATTGGGAATAAATCCTGGATTGCTTTGGGAGGAATTTATACAAATTATCTCAAAAATGATTGTTATGGAGCCGTCTCAATTTTGGCACATGAACTGGGACATTCATTAGGATTACGCCATACCTGGAAAGATACTGATTATTGCAATGACACACCAAATAACCCTAACTGTTGGAATGTTAACGAACCCAGACCGGGTGAACCAAATACGGGACAATGCCTGATACCTTCAAACAATTTAATGGATTACAATGTTAGTCAAAACGCATTAACCATTTGTCAGATAAATCGAATTCATTATTATTTGTTAGGGGGTGATGGCAATATCAGTGACTGTTTAATAAGCGGCGCATCTGTTGTAAATCCAACAATAGTTGGTCCTGATTTAATTGGCTCATACGGAGCAGCTTATATGCCTGACAATCTACAATTGGGCGTTATATCTCAATGGAGCTTAACCCCAGCTATCTATTTTCAGAAAAGTGCGGACTGCAGTAATACAACAAATGCCACTCCAAATTCTTCTTCTTCTTTTGTAGGTGAAGGTCAGATCAATTATACATTTGATTGGCAAAAATCAGGAATAAGAACCCTTCATAAAAATGTGTGGATAGGGAAAGTCAATCAACTTAACTTGTGTGCTTTTGATAGAAATATTTATCAATCTGACAACATTTTTTCACCTGGAGCTTCATGTCAACCCATGAATGCTATTATTGACAATGGAAAGTCGGTTACACTGATTGGAGGCGAGATTACTTTGAATAGTGGTTTTGAAGTAACAAAGGGAGCTGAATTCCAGGTGATTATTAATAATGGAAATGAACTTGAATTAGGTGCCCCAATCCTTGCGGCCACATCAACAGTATCCTTTCTCACCTGTAATTCAGCTACTTCTGGAGGGAATGTAATCTCGGAGGGAGGTTTACCTATTACAGAAAGAGGTCTATGTTGGGGCATATCTCCAAATCCTACCATTGACGATTCAAAAGTTGTCAGTGGGGCCGGTAGGGGTTCATTTTCGGCAACCTTAAGTCCCCTGGTGGCTGGAACAACTTACCATGTACGTTCTTATGCCACAAATTCATCAGGCCGCACAGGCTATGGAACTGAGGCTACTTACACACGGAGTATTTCTGGTCCTTTACTTTTAAATACTACGGCTGGTTTTATCACCACCTCTACTGCAACCTCCGGCGGGAATGTAATCTTTGATGGTTGTACCCCTGTAAGAGAAAGAGGTATTTGCTGGAGTACTTCAGGAAATCCAACAACTAAAGATTCCAGAGCAACATCAAGTGCAGGAATAGGAAGTTTCACCGCAGGAATGACAGGGTTAAGCGCCACAACAACTTATTATGTGCGTACTTATGCAATTAATGAAGTTGATACTGTTTACGGGGCACAAATTAGTTTCACAACAATGAAAACAGATCATCTATTATCAGAACTAACTCAAACTGCTATTAGCGGTGGTCCAACAAATATTGCTATTCAATATAAATTAACATTAACCCATTATGCAGAGGGAGATACCCATTTTTCGATAATACATACAAATACTACAAATTCAGGAAATATGACTGAGAATATAACAGTAAGAAATGGAGAAACTATTGGAACTTTAACAATCATCTATGAAAAGCAAGTTTCAGCCTATTTTGCAAAATGCGATTTTAACGGGACTCAGGCTGGTTACACTAATATCTCATCTCAACTGTCATATTCAATTGGAAAATTTTAATAACCGACATTAGATTCAACCACGTCAGCAAGTTCTATCACTTGCAGCTCCGCCAGTTCCGGATGAAATTTTATCTCTGATGGTTGTAATACTAAAACAGGGAGAAGGATTTATTGGTCCACAACGCCAAACCCGACAACTGCGAACTCAAAATTTATTATAATGTCAAATTAAAGTATTTGTTGTCAGATATGGTAATTCCATCTTTTTTTACAAGGACATTTACACGCCATTCACCGGTCATTGTAAAGTTTACTTTTCCCTTGTAGTGTCCCAAAGAGGTATTGACAGGATTAACATTGCCGGAGGATTCAATTCCCATAGCCGGCATTTCAGGGTTAATTTCAATGGTATATGAATCGTCAGGAGGAAAATACATCAAATCGGTCGTACGATAGATCGTAAACTCAATAGTATTGAGACCTACTTTCGGATCTTTTGGCTGGACTAACGTCAACACCAATAAGCTGTGATCGGCACTTTGAGAAGGAAATACACTTAGAACAGTAGTAGCCGGATTATCAACAGAAATTTCAAAATCGGCTTTACCTTCTTTATTAATTTTATGGTTATGCACCATGACTGAAAGTTTCCAGGAATTGGCGGTGTCAGAAGGCATAATAAATGTAACTGCGCCCCAAAATACGTCATTCAGGGCTGTTTCATTTGGATCCTCCGTCGGACAGGATTGTTGCATGGAATCAGACCCCATTCCCATGGTCATTAGCGGCATAAAATGAATGTGTGCATCGGTAATCTTTTCTTTTAGGTTGAGCGAATCGTAAAGCACAACAACCAGATTATTGGTACCCACAAAGAAGTTTTTCCTGCCCCAGATTTCAATTCGTGCAGATGCTCCTATGACATAACCTTCTTTCAATTTGGTAAGGCCCGCCAGGGGATCTATCAGGGTTTCTTCATGATCATATTTACAGGAAATGAGGATTATACAAACTGAAAGGATGAATATGAATTTGAGACTACACTTTTTCATTGTGATCAAGGTTATTTATACAAAACCAGCAAAAAGTTAGACATAATGCAATGTGCCAACAGTAGAACTGATTTGAAATGATTTTTGTTTAGAATTTTTATTTGAAACACAGAATTGAAATAAAACGTATCACAGTATCGAAGTTAAAAAGTGTTGTTAGTAAATCTTTACGTGTTTAATGCTCAACTGATTGTTTTTTAGACTATAATGTCGTAATTTTATTTACTGTAAAGGTTGCATGGAATTCATCTTTAAAAATTCCTTATGCACAAAGAGTTCATCCATAAACTAACAGAACTCGTTGAAGCAAATCTGGCAAACGAGCATTTTGGCCCCGAAAACCTGGCCAGGGAGATGGGTATAAGCCATATTAGTCTGCACCGGAAACTAAAAACTGCATTAAATCAAACGATCAGTCAGTTCATTAGGGAGATCCGGCTGAAAAAGGCCAAAGAGTTGTTACTGAATGATGATTTGACCGTTTCAGAAATTGCCTACCAGGTGGGATTTGGCAGCCCAACTTATTTCAACAATTGCTTTCATGAATATTTTGGGTTTGCTCCCGGTGAAATGAGAAACAGGGAACAGAATCAGGAACCTGTTGAAATAGCTGCTGACTCCAACATCAAAAAAACCGGTCGAACGAAAATGTGGATGGCCCTGATTATTTGTTTCATTTTCCTGATTCCTCTTTTCTATTTTCTAATCAACACGATTTCTGGCTCAAAGGAGGTCGGTGCAAAAGAGAAATCAATTGCTTTACTTCCATTTAAATCACTAAGCAGTGATCCTGAAAAACAATACCTTGCCGATGGAATGATGGATGCAATTCTGCTTCATTTGTCAAAAATAAAAGATCTGCGTGTTATTTCCAGAACATCTGTTGAGCAATACCGAAAAACCGATAAAACGGCCAAAACGATAGGTCGTGAACTGGATGTGGCGTATGTACTCGAAGGGAGTTCCTGAAGGAGGGTGAACAGTCCCGGTTAATTTTACAATTGATTCGAACCAGCGATCAAAGCCACGCCTGGGTGGATGAATACGATCGGCAGTGGAAAGATATTTTCTCGGTTCAAAGCGAAGTGGCAGAGACGATTGCCAGTGAATTACAGGCCGTAATTACACCAGAAGAAAAACAACTTATCCATAAATATCCAACATCAAACCTGACCGCATATGATTTTTATCAGAGGGGAAGAACTGAATATACAAACTATTGGATTGAACAAAAAAACAGGACTGCACTGATAAAAGCACAAAATCTGTATCACAAAGCCTTGGAGTATGACTCAACGTTTGCGCAGGCCTATACGGGATTAGCCTGGATACTATGGGATAAATTTTTCTGGAAAGCCAGTTATCTCAAAAATTATACAGATTCAATTTTAGTTCTGGCCAATTGTGCTCTTTTTTATGATAATCAATTAGCTGAAGCCTATTGCTTAAGGGGATGTTGCTTTTTCGAAACCGGAAAAATGGAACAGGCATTTAAAGAGTTTAACAAAGCCATAAAATACAATCCAAACAATTGTATGTCATATATTTGGAATGGAAATATTTCGCAATGGATATTTGAGGATTATGCAAAAGCTATTGATTACTATTTCAAAGCCTCGGTTCGTACCAGAGGAAAAGAGTTGCCTCGCATTCTGAATGAAATTGGCGATGGCTATCGTTGTGCAGGATTCATCGATAAGGCAAAACAGTATTTTCAGGAAGCATACATTTTAGGTGGAGATTCAGCAGGGTATTATGCCCATTTAGGCTCTTTAGACTTTTGTGAAGGAAATTTTGAAAATTGGCTCATCTTTGCGAAAAAGGCTTATGCCATTGACTCGAACAATTCGAACTATGTAGCTGATTTGGCTGAGTGTTATTCTTTTTTAGGTCAGGATCTTGAAGCAAACGTTTATTATAAAAAATATCTTGAACTTTCAAAGAAATCTGAAGATATCCCTCTTAATTTTTCACATCGTATAGGTTATTCTTTCCTCAAGGTTGGTAAATTTAAAGAAGCAGAATACTATTTTAATCTACAAATCAAATATATCTTAGAAAGTAATAAACTTAAACGGGGATTTGCAAGTTCAAAATTTACTTATTATGATCAAGCTGCTATCTGCGCTGTTTTGGGTGACAAGGCAAAGGCGTACGAAAATTTAAATGAGTTAAATAAAAAACAGTCTTTCCCACGGTGGTTTGTTTCTTTTATCAAATATGATCCACTATTTGCACGCATTCGCCATGAACCAAGATTTCAGCAAATACATAAAGATGTAGAAAACAAATACCAGACCGAACACGAAAGGGTAAGAAAATGGTTGGAGGAGAATAAGATGTTGTAATTCAAAACAGTCTGTAAAATCATCAAAACTATCAAATTCATTTTACCTTCCATCCCTTTTTTATGAAGGGAAATCTACTCTATTCCATAAAAACATCCGTTTTGTAAAATAATTTCATCGATTGAATTTATTTTTTCATCGATTTGAAAAATAGCTTCACTATTTGAAAAATAGCTTCTAAGTAATGGCTGTCGTTTCTTCCGAAATTTGAGTCATAAATTTTCATCAATTTTTCATTAAAAACTCAGGCCATGAAAACACTTTTTAGAATTTTTTCAGTCTTAGCTGTGGCTTGCCTGCATATGGCAGGCCACCGAAAAAACGATAACAATCAGGAATACAGTTCTAATATCAGGTTTTAGTAAACGGTAATGCGAGTACAGAATAACAAACTAAAAAAATTAAAAGCCATGAAAACAACAATTATTTTCTTTCTGAGTATGATTATTTCAGTCAACTCATTTGGACAAGAAAAGAAGCAGTATACCGATGAGATAAAAGGTATAAGTGTATCGCCGCCAAGATTCGTAGGCGATGAATTAAACATTGGAGACACGAAAACCGGCGGTAATGTTGAGTTAATCAATTACCTGAACAAGAATATTCAATACCCTGAAAACTCATTATTGTGGGGAAAAGAAGGACGAGAAGTAATTCAGTATGTTGTGACCAGTAACGGCAGATTGACCGATTTTCATGTTTTAAACAGTATCTCACCCGAAATGGACCAGGAAGCTATCCGGGTTTTAAAGACAACAGACCGTATGTGGAACCCCGGCTTAAATAATGGTAAACCGGTCGATATGGAAAATGAAATTTCTCTGGCCTTCAAATTATATGAAGGAACTGATCATGTAAAAGAATTTCTGGTTCAGGCAAAACACTATTTTGCAAAAGGAGGCAAAAAGCTATTTTTTAAAGGAGATATGAAAAGTGCCTTGAGATGCTATAAGAAGGTAGTTAGTTATATGCCTTATGACAAATGTTCCTTATTGTCCCGTGGAATTTGTAAGTTTGACCTTGGAGACAAAGAAGGGGCTTGCCAGGATTGGAATAGGGTGAAGTCTTTAGGCGGTTTTGAAAGTAATAGTTATCTCAATAATTTTTGTGAATTCAAGGGGTACTCCGAAATGATGAGTATGTTGCAGGACAAAGAATGAACAATCCCGGGGCAAACCCATGAAGTATAAAAAAGCTAACATACATGTTGAAAACAGTACCGACCCAATGGTTGGACTATTAACCAAAAAGAGAATGACAATTTTTTAAATGATGAAGCTACTCACAGTTTACACACTTAGTGAGTAGTTTCATTTTTAAGTCCCAACTTCTTTTACATCCATGAACTGTATTGAAAGTGTCTGGTGTAGACTAAAGGTTCAATAGATGGTTAAAAGATTTAGTCTAAACTGGAAAATATAATCCCAATACAACAACACTGGAACTTCATAACTTATTTCTTTCTGTTACGTATGCGCAATGTAATTCAAACATAGATTCACAGTTCATTACTTTGTTCTTTAAGTCATAATTTCCTGATTTTGTGGTAGTTTATGACATAGAGGGGACAAAAGGAATTATATTACCATGAACGTTGAGTTCATAAAACGGCTGACTGAACTCGTTGAAGCCAATCTGGCAAACGAAAACTTTGGAGTTGAAGATCTTGTCCGCGAGATGGGAATAAGCCATATCAACCTGCACCGAAAATTAAAAACCACTTCAAATCAGACAATCAGCCAGTTCATCAGGGAGATCAGGCTGAAAAAGGCCAAAGAGTTATTGCAGAATGAAGATCTGACCGTTTCTGAAATTGCCTACCGCGTCGGTTTTGGAAGCCCGACCTATTTCAATAAATGCTTTCATGAGTATTTTGGCGTTTCACCCGGGGAATATAAAAGAAAGGAACCTCAAAGTGAATTTTCAATTGAAACTAATTCACCTCTTCTCGCTAAAAAGAAACTGAAAACTTCGGTCTATCTTGCCGGATCTTTTATCTTGCTAATAGTGATTGCATTAGTATTCAGTCAGGATTGGTGGTTGGATTTTTTTTCGGCAAATGATAAATCAATTGCTGTTCTTCCGATAAAATATCTGGGAAACGATCCAAACAAACAATATCTGGCCGACGGGTTGCAGGATGCAATACTCGTCCATCTTTCAAAAATTGCTGATTTGAGGGTGATGTCACGTACCTCTACCGAACAATACCGTAACACAAAAAAGACGGTGAGTAAAATTTGCCAGGAACAAAAAGTTGGCTATTTGTTCGAAAGCAGCTTAATGGCAGTTGGAGACAGCATTCAGTTTATAGCTCAGTTAATTGAACCAGGTCGCCGGGAGCATCATCGCTGGACAGGGAGATACATCCGTGATAAAAGAGAGATTTTAGTGGTACAAAATGAAATTGCTCAAACCATTGCCGATGAATTAGATGCCAAAATAACCCCGGAAGAAAAACATCGCATCGAAAAATTTCCTACACTGAACCTTACTGCCTACGATTTCTATCAAAAGGCAAGGGAAGAACAATGGAAATACAGGTTAGATAATAGTAATAACGCTGAAGCATTGAAATCTGCAGATATTGAAGCATTAAAATCTGCTGAATATCTTTATCGTAAAGCCTTGCAATATGATCCTAAATATGCTGAAGCTTATTCTGGACTGGCTAAAGTATACTGGGACAAGAATTTTATTAAGTCGTACCTAAACAATTCATATATAGACTCAGCGTTTTTCTTTGCTAATAAGGCACTTGACCTGGATAATCAATTGGCAGAAGCATTCAAAGTCAGAGGTGATTATTATATGGAAACCGGGAAACCGGAACTGGCCATTCACGAATTTAATCAATCAATAAAAATTAATCCCAACTATTGGGAGGCTTATGTAGAAATAGGATTTTTGTATGGATTTAAGGATGCCGTGATTACGATAGGTAATTTAATGAAAGCTGCATCTCTTCATCGTGGACCTGATCTTCCACGATTACTTAAAGGTATTGGAGGCTGTTTGATTGAGGCAGGATTTCAGGAAGAGGGAGCATATTATTACAATGAAGTATGTAAACTGACAGGAGATTCAGTTAGCTATTTTATGAATCTGGCTGACATTGAGAACAATAGAAAAAACTGGGAAGGGCAGGTTACTTATTTATTGAAAGCCCTCAATATCGATTCTTCCAATACTTTTATAATTAGATGCTTGGGGGAAGCTTATACCAATCTGCATAAGTATGATAAGGCTTTAAAGACATATGAAAAACTTTTCGAAATTCTTAAGAATAATAATTTGACAAACTATAACCAATTTCACCGGATTGCCTATGCCTACTGGAAGAACGGTTTTAAGGAAAAAGCCAATTACTATTTCGATTTGCAGGTTGAATATTCCACCAAAGGACTAGAGTTGCAACGTATAAATAATCCTATTTTTCATTATGATTTAGCCAGTGTTTATGCATTTCGAGCGGAAAAAGAAAAGGCCTATGAGCACCTGAATCTTTTTTTAAATAACATGAAATGGAAACAAATGTGGGTGACCATTTTAATTAAGAATGATCCGCTTTTTGATCAGTTGAGACCAGAACCTCGGTTTCAGGAAATACTTAAGAAAGTAGTGAGCGATTATCAGGCCGAACACAATAGGGTTGGGAAATGGCTTGAAGAGCAGAAGATGTTGTAGTTCTCTTCTGAAAAGATTTTCCTTTTTCCCCCGTCTGCATCGGGCAGGTTTTTTCTTTTTCTTTCACATTATTCTACTTCAACAGATTCAGTTTGGAATACTTAAAGCGTAAATTTCGTTTGATCTTTGCCATAAAGTATTACATGAGTTAGGTTAACTCCTTTGTTTAAGTACTCTTTTAGTACTTTATAAATACAAAGTTATGATATTTTGTATTTATAATAAGGGTAAACTGTATTTAATCTATGGAATTGGTATAGACCACTGGTAAGTAAAACAGATCATTTTTTTTTGCCAGTTCAACAGATTTGAGTAAGGCTACTATTGAAAATCCTAAAAGGCATATCGTTCGGTTAGAAAGTATACCAGCTGGTGCAGATTTGCAATCTGCACCTTTTAACTGCGAATCTGTGATTCGATTCAAATACTTATGCGAATATAATTTGAACCATTCCTTTCTCTCCTGAATAATCACGTGCAGAACTGTAGAGATAGTCTTCCGTTACTAGAAGGGATTCCATCCTTTTTTCAAGGGATGGAATCCAACAACGCGGGGTGCGTCCGGTAAAACGAATGCTTCAGAAATATCTGATCAACGATTTATCGAAGGAAATACTTTCAGGAAACATGGAAAGCTACACCAAGGTATTGGTTGATGTGGAGAATGATGAGATCGTACTTAAATATGCGTAATACAATATTGAGAGAATTGCATTAAGTCTCGAAGGCACTTTCCACCATCAAGCGGATGGTGGAAAGTACCTTCGTGGCAAAATTGTATTTATCCCAAAC
>Ga0302296_1001381_pt1 | contig 17636 bp, 12 predicted proteins | sample III_Fen_N3_1_FD_194546 | JGI IMG/M metagenome (GOLD analysis project Ga0302296, IMG submission 194546) | Peat permafrost microbial communities from Stordalen Mire near Abisko, Sweden - III_Fen_N3_1 | ecosystem: Environmental > Terrestrial > Soil > Wetlands > Permafrost | place: Sweden: Abisko...
CGAAATTCCATTTCTGAATAAAACCTATTCCGAATGTCAAAATATTTCAATTGATTATGGAATCATGGAAAAAGCCAGCAATGTTTATGTGTTGTGTTCTGATTTCGGATGGAGCGATCTGGGAACCTGGCATTCGCTGTATGAAAACTCGAATAAAAATGCTCAGGGCAATGTTGTTTCAGGCGAAAATGTGATGCTTTATGGCTCGAAGAACTGTATTGTAAACATGCCTAAGGAGAAATTGGTTATCTTACAAGGGCTGGATGGTTATATCGTTGTGGAATCGGAAGGAACTTTGCTGGTTTGCCGCAAGGAAGATGAACAGCAAATCAGACAGTTTGTAAACGATGTAAGGATGAATAAAGGTGACGATTATGTTTAGCCTTTGATTATAGGCCATTGAAATAAAGAAAAAGAAAAGAGGAAAATACTTTATTGCATTTTCCTCTTTTCTATTCGTAATATTTGGCTTTAAAGGTACTGCGGACACATCTGAATCCGATGTATGATTTTGCAGAGTCTTGATATTCGAAACTTCGGGTTGATACCTGAATATAATAGGCAATGTCTTTCCATGATCCACCACGAATTACTTTTCGCTTCAATGCTGGTGTGTCGTCTGGTTTGGCGTTATACTGGAAATCGGGACTGAAATCACTTATGACCTCATAAGCCGATTCATCGTAAGCATTCGAAGTCCATTCTGCAACATTTCCGGCCATATCATATAGTCCATAAGCATTTGCAGGATAATTGGCTACCTTTTGAGTGGTTACACTTCTTTGGTTATCCGAAACATAATTACCCCTTAATGGTTTGAAGTTTGCCAAAAAGCTACCTTCCGAATTTCGGGTATAATAGCTACCCCAGGGATAAAGGGTCGTCTGATGTCCTCCACGAGCTGCATATTCCCATTCTACTTCCGAAGGTAAGCGGTAGTCCATCACTCCCGGATTTTTTACGATATCCTGAAAAGCATTCATTTGTTTCGTACGCCAATTACAGAAAGCCTTGGCTTGTGCCCAGGTTACGCCAACTACCGGATAATCGTCGTAAGCAACATGAGAGAAGTATTTATTAGTGAGTGGTTCATTGTATGAAAAGGTATAATCACGAACCCAAACCAATGTATCTGGGTAAATCGGAATTGATTCATGCATGATAAATGATGATCGGTTTTGCACAGGAGCTTCCTTGCCGGAAGCATCAACGGCTGTACCGTCGTATTTTTGGGTTTTGAAATTGTAACTGTTTGCCCGTTTGGCAGCCTGACGGTAATCAATCCAGTAATACTCATACTTCAATTTCCGGGCATCGATTTCTTTTTTATTGAGAAATCTTTCGGATTCCGGAATATACATTTCTGCTAAGACAGACTGATAGTCAGGGTTTTTCCATTCGATGGGTTCAAGCCAATTTAGCCGGGGATTTTCCAGAATGGCACCTTTTTTTCCTTCTGTAATCAGAAATTCAGAAACTGTTTCGGATAGAAGTTGACGAGCGATGGAATCTTTTACCCAGTAAACAAACTGTCGGTATTCGTTATTTGTAATTTCGGTATCATCCATCCAAAATGAAGGAACTGATACTGTTTTTACTGGAGTTTTTGCATAATCAATTTCCTGTTCCGAAGGGCCAATATTTATGCTTCCCTGTTTGATAAAATTCATCCCATAAGGAATAGGCTCAAAAAAGGGCTTCCTATTCTGAACGCTCATAAGCTGGCTTGTCATATTATGCCTGCATGAGCTGAAAAGAAATGTGGCAAACAAACTTATGAGCAGAATTTTATACATACTTTCTAGCGCCAGGTAATAGATTAATACCAATTGGTACTTAATAAACTCCGTTAAAAGGTTTCTATTGTTCAGATTTTATTAACCTTTCAAAAAAAAAGCCTTATCAGGAAGATCCCATAAGGCTTTAACTTATGTTGTTAAGTTTTAGTATTCCCAAAGGTTTTGTTCGTAGTCGAATATCGTATTTTCGATTCGTTTGCTTTCAAGCATGGCATCTTTGCTATTAAAATACTGGCTGATGTCGCGATTGTTATAAACATTTTCCTCTTTTACGATGTACGAATTAAATATCCGTTTCAGGAAAACATCGTCAAAAGAAGCATCACGCGCTGTATTCTGAGAGTTGAAAACTCCATTGGTAGCAAGGAGGTTGCGTGCCTCCGGAAAAAAAATCCAGAATACCTGACGTCTCTGAACATTTTCCTGGTTGACATCTTCGTCGCGATAAAATTCCTGAATAGGACATAGCCCGATAATTCTGACATTCATAGAAGATGATTGTTTGTCAAATACCCATTCTTCTTTTATCATGAATTGCTTCACTTCTTCGGAACGAATCTCTCCGGTGACGGGTTTATTTTCCATTTCACCAGTATCAATATTCCTGACCTTGACCGTACGAGTGGTTGCACCAAAGGCTTCTTTCACTTGTTCAAAGGTCATTGGCACCAAGAAGTCGTCGTCATTTTTGGCGTCATAAGCAGTTATTTTATTGTCTTTAATACCTTTAACCAAAAGGTTTACCAGGTTCAATCTGCCTTCAATCGCCTTGGTTGGGTAATACAAGGGCTGGTTCATTTTTTCGCGAAGGTCGACAATGCGCCAAACTCTTTTTCTATACAAAACATCGGCTTCCCTGATATATGGCAGAGTCGTTGGTTTGCGGTTAGAAAGGTCTGTACGATTATATGCACCATTAACGATCTGTGCTTTTGCTTCCTGATTGGTTGCTACAACCAACAAAGCCATAACTCCAATGAATACTAAAACCTTTTTCATATATTTAAATTTATATTTTTATTGCCAGATGCCCGCCTGTCGGTAGACAGAAAACTCGCCATCCACCGACTGGCGGATCCTTCTATTTGCGAGAAATTCAACATGGCTCGTTTCATGTGCCTATTTTATTTTAAAACTGACTGGAGATAACGGGCGGTTTATGCCATCGTCACCTTTTGCCATAATATTATCAATATAAATATAATTTCCCGGAGCCAACTTACTAAAGAAGCTTTTTTGTTCGTCAGTAAATTTGTTCGATTTTGATGGGCTGGTTTTAACGTATGCACCAGTGATAGATACATCAAATTGAGTTATCGTAAATTTCAAATCGAAAAGGAAATCTTTAAGTTCTGCATATAGTCCATTCTCAGCCAATAAGTCTTCTTTCCGCAAGGTTCCTCCGTTTAAACCTCCAATAGTGGCAAGAGGCGGTGGAACTTCCTTGACCCTGAAGGGTAATGTACCCATAGGTCTTTTAACACCATTCGCATTGTTGGTAACAGATATGGATGTAATTTTACCAAGACCATCTAATTTTGATGGATAAGCGAAATATTCATCACCGTTTTTTTCGATGCGTCCGTTGGTCATTGTTACCTCCAGATTCTGGGATGCCACCCCGGGTACCGAGACACTAATCGGATTGGCCGGACCCATGTATAACACATTCATTTTAGTAGGCGAAATAGTCGCACTTGGAGTGCCTACCTGGTATTCACCCTCAAATTTATAATCTTTAATATTTCCATCCGGGGCTTTGTATTTGATTAAACCTCCCCATTTATAATTTCCAGCCTTCGAAGCTGTAGCTGTGTAAATACCTTTCCCATTACGCAAAGTAAGCTTGTTGCCACCAATATAGATTTCAGGTTGTTGGGTGGTATCCTCAGCTGCCATAAATATTTCTGCTTCAAATTGATCTCCTTCAAGCACATAAGTCGTTTTTGCAAGAATCCGGGCTCTCAGTTTATTGAATTTGTACGATGCAGCGTCGATCTGGCTATAAAGCATGGATATAATATTCGTTTCAGAATTCTGAATATCGATTTGTATTTTTGAAAGCATCGTTACTACTGCTATTAATGGTTTGCTTTCAAAGTGCAAAATTTCCCAGGACTTACTTTCTTTGCCTCCTTTTTGTTTTGACCCTGGGTCAGAAGTATCCAATTGCTTGATTACATTTTCGCGTAAAGTAGAACCATCTTCTATATAGGAAACCAGGAAATCGCGGTATTCGATTATGTTCTTTTTTAGATCGGCTGCCTTTCCTTGCATAATCATAATTTCTGAAGGAGTATTCAAATCGTCTTCCTTTTTTATTAGAATAGTATCACCCTTACTATTAATAATGAAAGGGTCTTCTGGCCCCATAATATTATTTGCCTTGTCGATTTTCAAAGAAATTCCGCCAGATGCTAACACCAATTGCTCCTTCAAATCAGTGATTTTGCTAACTAATTCGTTCGTTTTTTTCCTGACTTGATCAGCTTTATCTTTCCATTCCTTTACCTTGGCATGATTTTGCATATCTGCCGCATCAAAAGCTGCATATATTTGTTCGTTTTTCCTATTTACATTATTCAGTGTCTGGGATAAACTGGCATCAATAATACGAAATGATTCAAGCACCTCGGCTGCCACATTTAGCGCTAACATTGCAGTTAGCACCAGATACATCATATTTATCATTTTTTGCCTGGTGGATTCCGGGCAATTTTTACTCGACATAGTGTTCGCTCTATTAGTTTACTTCTTTTTATAATTCATGGCACCAAGCATATTTCCATAAATCGAATTTAGAGCATCAAGGTGTGAATTCAATTTTTCAGCATTTTCCCTGTATTTTTTCATTTCCTGAGCCGAAGATGCAATAATCTGGTTCATCTGATTAAGATCTTCAAAAAACTTAGCTGAAGAATGGATTTGATCAGTTGTACTTTTCAATTGTTTTTCGTATGTAACATTCAGTGATTCAATGTTTTTGTTCAGCTTTTGAAAGTTTTCACCGAAACTGGATGAATTCAAATCAAGATCTTTGAATCCCTTTTCCATAGAGGCGGAAAGTTTGTGATAGGATTCAACAAGTTTGTTGCCTGATTCATCGACCTGTTTGGTGAATTTTACGCTTATTTCGTTAAGTTTAGAAAGCATACCTTCGCCGGTTTCCGAAATCTTATGGGCCGTATTACTGTAACTACTTGCCAATTCTCCAATTGAATTATAAATAATATCATTGGCCTGATTGTTCATTTCTGAAAAGGTGATCATCGATTCAGAAGCTGAATTCAGATTGTGAACGTAAACATCTGTCGCTAAGGTAGCTGCAGAGATATCACTGATTCCGGAGGCAGTATTCGAAAGGTCAGCCAGACTTTTCCCGATTTTAGTCAGAAGTTCAGGAGTAATGTTTGAGCTGTTTAGTAAGGAATCGAACCCGTTCGAGTCGGCCTGAATGTCTTCAGGTGGTTTCATCGGATCATAATCATCCTGTAATTCAGGATAAACCCTTGTCCAGTCCGGTTGTTCCATTGGCGGTTCAAAGACTGAAAGGAAGAAAATAAGTGCTTCAGTCATCAATCCAATGGTTAGCATGATACCGGAATGATTCCAATGTTGAAGTTTAAACAAAGCACCAATGAGAACCATGGAAGCGCCCCATCCATAAACATACCCCATCAACACCTTCCACCTTTTAGACTTAAGTATTTCGCCGAAATTCATGTGATCAGAATTATAAAAGATAATTAAAATTCATTGCCAAAAGAAGAACGAATACATCGGAAACCAACATAAGATTTTGTTGTATCTTGGTATTCAAAACTTCTTGTAGAGACTTGAAGAAATGAAGAAATATCCTTCCATGACCCACCACGAATTACTTTTCGTTTCATAGCAGGAGCATCGTCAGCTTTTGCATTGTATTCAAAGTTCGGATTAAAATCATTAATATACATATAGGTTGACTCATCAAAAGCCGTACTTGTCCATTCTGCAACATTTCCTGCCATATCATAAAGGCCAAAATCATTCGGGTCATAGCTGCCAACTTTCATGGTTGCCATACCTCCGTCTTCCACATAATTACCTCTTAAAGGTTTAAAATTTGCCATGAAAACTCCATTCTTTTCACGGGTATAATATCCACCCCAGGGAAACATTGATAACTGACGGTCGCCGCGCGCAGCATATTCCCACTCAACTTCGGTAGGTAATCTGTAATCCTGAAGAGTTGCTTCCCGTTGACCGGTGAGATAATCATTCTGAAGTTTGGTTCTCCAATGGCAAAATGCTTTGGCTTGATTCCAATCAACACCAACTACCGGATAATCGTCAAATCCAGGATGCCAGAAATAGCGTGTTGCCCATGGCTCATTATAGGAGAAGGTGAAGTCTCTGATCCAGCATAAAGTGTCAGGATAGATTGGTACCTGAGTGCTCAAAATAAATGAAGAACGGTTTTGCACGGCTTCTTGTTCGCCTTTGGCATTGACAACCGACCCACCACTATAGCTTTGTGTCGCATAGTTGTATAAATTTTGACGTCGCGCTGCCTGTTTAAGGTCGATCCAATAATAGACATAAAATAGTTTTCGGGCATCAATTTCTTTTTTCTTGAAAAATCGCTCGGCTTCAGGAATAAAAAGGGGCGCCAAAGCTTCGGTATAATCCGTATTATTCCAATCAAGCTTTTCTTTCCAGTTGATCCTTGGTGGATCAATCGGATTCCCTTTCCTGTCTTCACTAGTCATGAATTCCGGAAATTGTTCAGACAATAAAGTTCGGGCAATTGAGTCTTTGACCCATTGAACAAATTGCCTGTATTCATTGTTGGTGATTTCAGTATCATCCATCCAGAAGGCATCGACCGACACTGTTTTCGTTGGTGTAGAAGATGCAGTGACATCCTGATCGTTTGGTCCAAGATTGAAAGATCCCCTGTGAACAAAGGTCATACCGTAAGGAGTTGGTTCAAACCATTTTCCTCTTCCCTTAATTCCAGTCAGTTCACCATTGCCTGACTTATTACAACTGGTTAGCGTAACAACGGCCAAAATAACTAAGCCAATAGAGAGATATTTTTTCATAGTACAGCTGTATATTGCTTCTTGTATTATCTTTATAAGTATCGTATACTTTTATATCTTTTGCTTCTGTTCTTTCCCAGATCGATATTGTAACTCAGGTAAAACTCCATTGAGCCACTTGAACTGGTAGATAGAGCTGATGTTCCAATATCGTAGGCATATCCAATTTTCAATCCATTATTCATCTCAAAGCCGAACAGAACACAAACAGCATCGTTGATCCGGTAATTTAAACCAGCTGAAAGCCGTTTGTTATAAACCAGATCAACAGTAAAATCAGCCTGATCGGTAACCATGTCTGTTCTGAAATAAACAGAAGGTTGCAATTCGAATAACGGATCTGACAGACTGATATTGTAGCCTGCTGACAGATAATATATCCGGGCTAAATAATCTTGTGCTGTCTCGCTTAAATAATTTATCGAGGCTTGGTTTAAATGTGTTACCGAGGCTCCGATAAAATAGTCATTCGAATTTAAATACAAACCTAAACCCAGATCAAGTACCAATTGGTTTGCTACCCCCTGCGGAATTCCAGCATCAGATGTTGTCTGATGGTAATCGCTCTCAGGAATGTACCAATCGCCGGAAGTAGCTGTGATTCCCATGTTGTAAAATCCCAAACTGGCACCTATACCTAAATTTCCAAATTTTATCTTTTTCCGATAGGCATAATCGAAACGAACCGAAATATTCTTATAAAATCCCAATTCGTCGCTTATCACATTAAGTCCAACTCCACTATTCAAACCAAACAAATTAGTTGCTCCATCAGCGCTAAATACCAATGTTCTGGGCGATCCTTTGACGCCAATCCATTGGTAACGGTTTAATATTATGCCGCTTATCAAACCATCACTTCCTGCATATCCCGGATTTACAGTTAATTTTGTTAATCTGTTAAAACTGAACTGCGGGTCATGTTGGGCAATTGCGGCTAAGATAGCTATTATATATAAAAATAAAAAACAAAATATTTTTTTCATAAAAACACTGTTGCGGCTAGGCCTCGCCCAATTAAGGTGCAGTAAAATAATGAAAAAATGTTTACTGTACCAAACAAGCGATTTACTCTAAAGTCAATGAACGCAGGTTTTGATCATTTATTTTGTCTCTTGTGCATCTTGCGAATATTTTTCCACCATCTGTCAGGAATATCGCCATGTGAAGCTTTTGTGTAATCGTCTTCATCACAAGGTACTATGTATATTCCTCCTTTTCTGTTTTCAAAATCCGAAATTTCCATCCACCATCTTCCCGAAATCCGGCTCTGAAAAAAAACAAGTGTCACGTTGATATCGGTCATATCAACCATGATTTGATTAAAGTCTTCTGAATCTTCAGTTGGGTCTTCTGGTTTGCGACTTAAAAAGCCTTCCATAAAATGCCATACTATCTGAGCCATCAGTTTGGTCGAATTCGTAGTTGCATCTTTTTCAGGAATCAAATTGAAAAAGCCGGCAAGGTTCAATTTATCACTGGTTCCGGCATATCTGGCTATTTGACAGGCTTCCTCTGAATATAATCCATTAGGCGATGCCATTGACTGTCCCGGAGCATCAATAAAACGAACGGCATTCAAATCAAAGCTAAATACATTGGCATCACGAAGAATTGGTTCAACCAAGGTGAGATCATATCTGACCTGGCCTAATCTTTTTACATCCCAATGATAATTATTAAACTGGTCAATATCCGTTGCATCGATGAAATAGTTTTGATAGGCGAGGGCTGTATATGAATAAAGGTTTTTTTGCTTTTCAAAGATCAGGTTCAGATAATTTTCAGAATTAATATTTTTAATTCCTTTTCTGAAATCGAGTTTGGGATCAACAGTAACCATATTGAACAGGTTTCCTTCGAAAGCTTTGGTCATTCCAAAGGTCAAATCCTGACTTCCACCCAATACAATTAAAGTTTGGTGGTTTTCGAGCATGTTTTCACAAATATCCCTTAATGCAAAATAAGAATCGTTGACTGTATGCCCAATTTTAAGATTGCCAAGATCCAACACTTTAAATCTGGGATTAATCCGATTCAGTTGATACAAATGTTTTCTGATTTCATTGGGAGCTTTGCCGGCACCTGTTTCATTCGCATTTCTATCTTCACAAACGCCGATAATTATCAAGTCTGCCTTTTCTGGCTTAAGTTTTTCCTGATTTTTTTGTAGCAAAACGCCTAATGTGTGTTTTTTATTTGCCCAGTCCTCACATTCAAACATCTCGAAATCAACAGGATCAAAGTAATGTAACAAGTCCATCAGTAGTTTTTATCAGGATATGAAAATACGTTTTTTAATTAAATTGCTAAACAAAAAATATTGTTTCGTATAAAAAAATTATTTTTTTCTCGATTTCTTTGGCGCCGGTTGTTTTTCGATCAGTTTAACACAATCCTCAAAAGACAATTTGGTAGCATCAGTGCCTTTCGGAATTTTGTAATTATTTTTTTTGAATGCGATATACGGACCCCATCTTCCATTCAGAAGTTTAACTTCAGGATCTTGTTCAAATACTTTAATGATCGCATTCAGATCTTTTTCCCTTTTTGATTCAATAAGTATGATAGCCCTTTCTAAATCAATTGAATACGGATCGTCAACATCTTTTTCAAGCGATATGAATTTGCTGTCGTGTTTGATATAGGGGCCAAAACGCCCGATTGCAACACTTACCGGTTTTTCTTCAAAGTCGCCTAAGTTTCTGGGTAATTTAAATAATTCCAACACTTCTTCCATGGTGATGGTTTCAATATGTTGTCCTGACCTCAGACTTGCAAATTGAGGTTTTTCACCACCTTCAACGGTTTCGCCAAGTTGCGCCAATGGTCCAAATCGCCCAATCTTTACTGATATTGCTTTGCCCGAATTTGGATCAACTCCGATTATTCGTACGCCGTTGGTTCGTTCAGCTTCATTTAGAGCACTTTCTACTTTAGAATGAAATGGATCATAAAAGCTTCTGATCATATCGTTCCATACGATTTCTCCTTCTGCAATTTCATCAAATTCTTTTTCAACTTTGGCCGTAAAATTATAATCCATGATCAAATCAAAATACTTGCACAGGAAATCATTCACAACCATGCCAATATCGGTTGGAAAGAGTTTCGATTTTTCAGCTCCGGTCAGCTCTGTTTTTATTTTTGCAGCTATTTTTTGACCTGAAAGTATTAATTCAGTGAATTCGCGTACAACTCCAGGACGATCTTCTTTTACAACATAACCCCGGTTTTGGACAGTGGTAATAATTGGGGCATAAGTTGATGGTCTTCCAATCCCCAGTTCTTCCAGCTTTTTTACCAAACTGGCTTCTGTGTACCGTGGCGGTTTTTGGGTGAATCGCTCAGTTGCCTGAATTTTATCCCATTCGAGCACTTGTTGCGCATGTAATGCAGGCAGCAACCCTTTTGTTCCCCCATTTTGATCCTCTTCGTCGTCTGATTCCATGTAAACACGAAGAAATCCATCAAAAATCAAAACTTCTCCGGTGGTGATGAATTTGTCAGGAGCATTCGAAACATCAATAGTAACCGTTGTTTTTTCAAGTTCGGCTTCGCTCATTTGCGAAGCGATTGTGCGCTTCCAAATCAGATCGTATAATTTTTTCTCCTGATTGCTGCCTGAAATTTCTTCCTGATCCAGATAAGCTGGACGAATGGCCTCATGGGCTTCCTGAGCTCCTTTGGTTTTCGTTTTATATTGTCGAATCTGGTGATACTTTTCTCCGAGCGTGCTTATGATTTTTTGTTTAGCTGCGTTAATTGCCAATCCTGATAGATTGACCGAATCGGTACGCATATAGGTAATCTTCCCCGATTCGTAAAGCTTTTGGGCAACGCTCATCGTTTGACTAACCGAGAAGCCTAACTTACGACTGGCTTCCTGTTGAAGAGTTGAGGTGGTAAAAGGAGGTGCAGGAGATCGTCTCCCCGGTTTTTTAACAACATCGCTGATCAGAAATTTCGAATTTTTGCATTTTTCGAGAAAAGCATTCGCTTCTTCCCTGGTATCAAACCGACGGTTCAGTTCGGCTTTTAATTCTGTAATTTTTCCATCTTTTTCAGGAACCAGAAAATTGGCGACCACACGAAATGCTGAAGTAGAGGTAAAATTGATGATTTCACGTTCGCGTTCTACAATCAACTTAACAGCTACCGACTGAACCCTTCCTGCCGATAGTGACGGTTTGACCTTCTTCCATAAAACCGGTGAAACTTCAAACCCAACAATCCGGTCGAGGACACGGCGAGCTTGCTGTGCATTAACCAGGTTAATGTCGAGTGGACGTGGGTTTTGAACAGCCTTTAGGATTGCATCTTTTGTAATCTCGTGAAAAACAATTCGTTTGGTTTTTTCGGGATTCAATTCCAAGGTTTCAATCAGATGCCAAGAAATAGCCTCTCCCTCGCGGTCCTCGTCGGACGCGAGCCAGATTGTATTCGATTCTTTGGCAAGTTTTTTAAGTTCTGAAACTAGTTTCTTCTTGTCGGAAGAAATCTCGTATTTGGGAGTAAAATTATTCTGAATGTCGATTCCAAAATCTTTTTTCTCTAGATCCCTGATGTGCCCCATGCTGGAGGTAACAAAAAAATCTTTACCCAAAAATTTCTCAATTGTTTTTGCTTTTGCAGGTGACTCAACAATAACCAGATTTTCGTGCATATATCGTTTACTTTAACTTTCTGAATTTGAATTTTTGTGCAAATTAAAGAAAAGGAAACGCTAAGTTCAAAATATAATTCAATAAATTTTAGAATCATATTTATTTGAAAATGATTTATTTATTATATTTTACTGCCTGAAATAGCTGTTTTGGCGCATCGGTTTGATTCCATCTAAACCATTTCATACCTGATTTTTACGATCGTTTTAATGTGATCAATATGAGCATTTTATATAGCAAATATTCGCTCATCATAGTTAGCCTGAAAATTTCTTTATTATCCATTTAATCTGCGTCCGATAATGGTTCGAAATCACTCAAATGAAATTCAGATGGGTTTCATTATCTTTGCTTCCTCAAAACGAAAATATTTCTGAATGGAAAAGGATATTTCAGCATATCGAAAATACATCCGGATTTTCTGGTATGTATATGGTTTAGGTGTTGTCGCCATCTTTCTGATGTTTTTTATGATTGCTCAAGGGTGGCTTGGATTTATGCCAACTTTTGAAGATCTCGAAAATCCGGAAAGTTTGTTAGCCTCCGAAGTTGTTTCTTCGGATGGGATTGTGCTAGGTAAATATTTCTACAAGGAAAACCGGAGTTCTGTCAGGTACGATGAGTTTAGTCCTGTATTATTGAATGCTCTGGTTGCGACCGAAGACGTTCGGTTTTACAAACATTCAGGAGTTGACTTAAGAGGTTTGGTCCGGGTTATGAAAGGGATTCTTACTGGCGATAGCAACTCTGGCGGAGGAAGTACCATTAGCCAGCAACTGGCAAAAATGCTGTTTCCCCGTGATAATCAGAGTAATAAAATCCAGTTAATTTTTAGGAAGTTTAAAGAATGGGTAATTGCGGTAAAACTTGAGAAAAGTTATACCAAAGAGGAAATTTTGACCATGTATCTTAATAAATACGACTTTCTGAATCTGGCAGTAGGTATTAAGTCGGCCGCTGCTGTGTATTTTAATACGACACCTGGTTTATTACGGCTCGAACAGGCGGCAATGCTTGTCGGCATGGCTAAAAACTCTTCGCTGTACAATCCGGTCAGAAGGCCCGAACTTACCTTACAGCGCCGGAATGTGGTACTGGCGCAAATGGAAAAATACGGTTACATTTCGAAACAGGAGTGTAATGCGGCACAAGCGCTCCCATTGGGGCTTGATTATCACAAAGTTGATTTTAAAACCGGACCAGCTCCCTATTTTAGGGAATATTTGCGTCAGACGATGAATGCGGATAAACCGAAAAAATCGAACTACCGGGCCTGGCAAATGCAGAAGTACCGGGAAGATTCGGTCGAATGGGAAGTCAATCCGTTATACGGCTGGTGTCAAAAGAACAAGAAAGCCGATGGCACTCCTTATAATTTGTACCGCGATGGAATCCGGATTAATACAACGATCGACTCTCGGATGCAACGATATGCCGAGGAGGCATTAAATACCCACCTGAAAAACAATTTGCAGCCCGGCTTTAACAAACATTTACGGGTTTTAAGAAACCGGCCTTTCTCAAACGATTTGACGAATGAAGCTGTCTCAGGAATATTGGATCAGACAATCAAGCAGACTGAACGGTACCGGCTTGCCAAAACGAGTGGCAAATCATGGGACGAAATCAAAAGGATTTTCGATCATCCGGTCGAGATGAGCGTGTTCTCTTATAAGGGTGATCGTGATACGATTATGTCGCCCATGGATTCATTAAAATATTACCTCAGCATTTTCAGGTCTTCATTCATGTCGATGGAAATTGCAACCGGTCATGTAAAAGCCTATGTTGGTGGACCTGATTACCGACATTTTATGTACGATATGGTAAAAGGTGGTAAAAGGCAGGTTGGATCGACGGTAAAACCATTTTTATATACCTTGGCCATGCAAAATGGTATGTCGCCATGCAGCAAGGTCCCCAACGTGAAACAGCAGTTTATTTTGCCCGATGGCACCATTTGGGAGGCAAAAAACTCAGGAACTACTAAATTTGATGATAAAATGGTAACCCTGAAATGGGGTTTGGCACACTCGGTGAACCAGGTTTCGGCTTGGGTTATGAAGCAGTTTAATCCTCAGTCGGTGGTTGATATCATGAAGAAAATGGGCGTGTATAGTCCGATTGATCCGGTTCCTTCCATGTTTTTAGGTACATCGGATGTAACATTGTACGAAATGGTCGGGGCTTATGGAACATTTGCCAATAAAGGAGTATTTACGCAACCCATTTTTGTAACCAGCATCGAAGACCGGCATGGAAATGTGATTTCGACCTTCAGATCTGAAAAACACGATGCCATTGATGAGCAAACAGCTTATCTGATGATTGAATTGATGCGTGGAGTTGTAGATGCCGGATCAGGAGGCAGGTTGCGTTGGAATCCTGTTTATGGCGGATTCAAAGGTCAAATTGCTGCAAAAACCGGAACAACCCAAAACCATTCAGATGGTTGGTTTATCGGGGTTACTCCGCAGTTGGTTAATGGCTCGTGGACGGGTGGTGAATTGCGAAGTATTCATTTCGAAGATATGCAATCGGGGCAGGGGGCAAGCATGGCCCTTCCAATTTGGGGCTATTACATGCGAAAAGTTTATGCAGATCGCAGCTTGCCTTATCGTGATAATGTTGAATTTGAACGTCCGGCCAATTTTTCGGTGAACATCAATTGCGATGATCCGGAAAGTATTGAACAGAGCCAGGACAATTCGGAAGATTTCTTTTAAGATAAAAGTTGGTCAAGAAAAAATCCCGCCAGTTGCGGGATTCTTCTTGATATTATTTTTCGAGCTTTTCAGAGGAGTCCTTTTTAGGCTCATCGTCATCAGCTTTTGATGCATTCTTAAATTCCTTAATTCCTTTTCCAAGTCCTTTCATTAATTCAGGTATTTTGGTTCCGCCAAACATGAGAACTAAGGCAATCACTATGAGGGCAATCTCTCCGGGACCCAATGCGCCACAAATAATAAATAAGTTCATATTATTAAAGTTTAAATGGTTTTTACAAAAGTAGAAAAAAATACAACTTCAGTAATTTATTTAAAGAGTTTAACTAGATCGTTCCCATTGGCATAAAGCAACAACGCAAACAACAGGATCATACCGGTAATCTGGGCATATTCCATAAATTTATCACCTGGTTTGCGCCCAGTAATCATTTCAAAAAGCAGAAACATTACATGTCCTCCATCGAGTGCTGGTATGGGTAGCAGGTTCATTACTCCCAGAATGATGGACAACAGTGCAGTCATATTCCAGAACGAATGCCAGTTCCATGCTCCCGGGAAAATATTTCCGATCATAATAAAGCCACCCATGCTCTCATAAGCCTTTGTTTTTGGCGAGAATAACAGTTTAAACTGTTTCAGATAGTCTTTTATCGTAGTAATACCCCTGTTTATGCCGGCTGGTATCGATTCAATCAGGCCATATCTAATGGTTTTGAATTCAAACATTTTTTCCAGATTAGCCAGATCCAGTTCAATTCCAAGTACCCCAGTTTTCGGGACGACCAACGGGAAAGACATTTCCTTATTTTTCCGAATTATATTTAGCGTAATCTGCTTGCCGACACTATCTTTCAGCATCGTTTTGAACTGATCATTATATGCGTATTTCTGATCGTTTGCGCCAATAATCTGATCACCAACAATTAACCCGATTTCTTTGGCTGCCGAATTTTTTGTAAAACCTGCAACTTTATAATCGAACGGGATTCGGAATGATATTACTCCTTTACTTTTTAGCAGAAGAGCCAGATCATCTTCCGAAATTTCAACATCAACCTTCTGTCCGTCCCGCTCAACCTGAATACTAGATGCATTCTCCAGAATTGCAGTAATAATTACTTTATGAAAATCTTCAACTTTCTGATTGGCTACGGAAAGGATTTTGTCGCCATTCTGAAGGCCTATTTTCCTGCCAATGGAATCAACCTCAATGCCGTACTTTACATTGGCGGTTGGCAGGTATTGTTCGCCCCACGCATAAAGAATGCCTATATAAATAATGAATGCCAGTATAAAATTCATAAACACACCACCAACCATGATCAAGAGGCGCTGCCACGATTTTTTCGAGCGGAATTCGTAAGGTTGCGGAGGCAATTTCATGGCTTCTTTATCCATCGATTCGTCTATCATTCCCGAAATTTTCACATAACCGCCCAGTGGCACCCAACCTACGCCGTATTCGGTGTCGCCTTTTTTAACCTTGAATAGTGAAAACCAGGGATCGAAAAATAAGTAGAATTTCTCCACTCTGGTTTTGAAAACACGGGCCATCAAAAAGTGTCCGAATTCGTGTATAATAACTAAAAGGGATAAACTAAGAAGAAGTTGTGCAGTTTTTATCAATACTATCAATACTATTTCCATCTATTCTATTTTCTGTTTTTAAATCTTTTGTTTAACTATGTTTTTAACCATAGCTGATGTCAATAAACGAACTTCCTGGTCTGTCTGAATATAATCTTCCAGATTTGGATTTTTAATAAAAAATGCCTTTCCCATGGTTTGTTCAATAATTTCAGGCATTTGGAGAAAACTTATTTTATCGTTCAGAAAAGACTGCACCACCACTTCGTTTGCTGCGTTCAAAATACAAGGCATGTTTCCACCTCGATTCAGGGCTTCAAAAGCAAGCGCAAGGTTACGAAAATATTTCGTATTTGGCTGCTCGAATGTTAGTTTCGGATAATCAAAAAAGCTGAACCTTTTAAACGATGAATGGAGCCGTTCAGGGAAATTAAGGGCATACTGAATGGGCAATTTCATATCGGGCAGCCCCATTTGTGCTTTCATCGATCCGTCGCGAAACTGAACAATGGAATGGATGATGCTTTGCGGATGTACCACAACCTCAATCTGTTCGGGTTTTAATCCAAAAAGCCATTTCGCTTCAATCACTTCAAAGCCTTTGTTCATCATACTTGCCGAGTCGATGGTTATTTTAGCTCCCATATCCCAGTTTGGATGTTTCAGTGCATCCTCTTTCGTAACATTGGCAAGCTGTTCCATCGAAAACCCTCTGAATGGGCCACCGGAGGCTGTGAGGTAAATTTTTTCTATTTCATTGTTAAACTCACCTACTAAACATTGAAAGATCGCCGAATGTTCCGAGTCAACAGGATGAATATTAACCTTGTTCTCGATCGCCAGTTGGTTTATGATCTCTCCGGCAACCACCATGGTTTCCTTGTTGGCCAGGGCAATATTTTTACCGGCTTTGATTGCATTGCACGTTGGTATCAGACCCGAATAGCCGACCATTGCGGTAACTACTAAGTCAATGGTATCCATCTGAACTACTTGTTGCAGAGCTTCTTTGCCGGCATAAACCTTTATCGGCTCATTCTTTAATGCTTCTTTCAACTGTTCGTAATGGCTTGAATTGGCAATAACCACCACATTCGGTTGAAAAAGTCGGGCCTGTTCAATCAGCAATCCGATGTTGTTGTTTGCAGTCAGCACTTCAACTTCAAAATGATCGGAATTTTGTGCAATGACTTCAAGCGTTTGAGTTCCGATTGATCCGGTTGATCCCAGAATGGCTATACGTTTCCTCATGAATTAAAAATCAATGTATGTTTCAGGATCGAGAGCTGTTCCATTGTACCAAAGTTCAAAATGGAGGTGTGGCCCGGTAGTCAGCTCCCCGCTGTTGCCCATAATGGCAATCACATCGCCGGCCTTGACCTTATCGCCCATTTCTTTTAATAGTTCAGCGTTGTGTTTGTAAGCTGAAATGATGTTGTTTTCGTGCTGAATATAAATGGAATAACCTGTATCCATTGTCCATCCCGCAAAAAAGACAGTTCCATCGAGTACGCTCGAGATGCGTGCATTTTGTTGTCCGACAATATCAACTGCCAGATGATCGGTTTTTTGATTGAACTTATTGGTTATCAATCCGCGAAGGGGAGTGAAAAAATGGATATTTGAGATGCTTGGCAATCGTTTTGTGTTTTTCGAAATCGATAGGTTGAGCTTTTCTTCCAGCAATTTATCCTTAAACATGGAGTCGGCATTGGAACTTTTAAACTTTACATTGTAAGTTTTTAACCCTGAGTCAGTCAACGCCGA
>Ga0302296_1001382_pt1 | contig 17634 bp, 11 predicted proteins | sample III_Fen_N3_1_FD_194546 | JGI IMG/M metagenome (GOLD analysis project Ga0302296, IMG submission 194546) | Peat permafrost microbial communities from Stordalen Mire near Abisko, Sweden - III_Fen_N3_1 | ecosystem: Environmental > Terrestrial > Soil > Wetlands > Permafrost | place: Sweden: Abisko...
CATAAGTTTAAATATTCGGTTGAAAACCTAGGAATTGTAAGTTGTGTAGGCTGTGGACGTTGTATTAGAGTATGTCCTGCCCATTTAAATATATTTGAAAACATTTTAAACGTGACAAAGGAGTAAGTTATGAGTATCAAAAACACCTACATCCCTTATCAAATGCGAATTGCTAAAATCACAGAAGAAGCACCTCAAGTTCGCACATACAAATTAGAATTTGTAAATCCAGAAGAAGCGAAACAATTTTCGTTTAAAGCAGGACAATTTGCTGAATATGGCATTTTGGGCGAAGGAGAAAGTACGTTTTGTATAGCATCGTCACCAACACGTGAAGGATATATTGAATGTACCTTTAGAAGTTCAGGACGAGTTACCAAAGCATTGGCTGCTTGTGAATTGAATGATATAATTACCTTGCGTGGACCTTATGGAAATACGTTTCCAATAGAAGAATGGTATGGTAAAGATATTGTATTTATAACAGGTGGAATTGGCTTACCTCCATTACGTTGCGTAATTTGGAATTTACTTGACCAACGCGATAAATTTGGTAAAATTTCTATTTACTACGGAGCTAGAACAACGAAAGATTTAGTCTATAAATATGAGTTAGAAGAATGGCAAGATCGTGGAGATATTGACCTATTTGTAACTGTCGATCCAGGTGGAGAAATTCCAGAATGGAAAGGTCACGTAGGATTTGTACCAACCATTTTAGAACAAAATGCTCCATCAAGTACAAACGCAATTGCAATTGTAGCAGGACCACCTATTTTAATCAAAATGTCGATGCCTATTTTGGCTAAAAATGGTTTTGCAAACGATAAAATATACACAACGCTTGAAAATAGAATGAAGTGTGGTGTAGGAAAATGTGGACATTGTACCGTTGGTAAAACGTATGTATGTAAAGATGGTCCTGTTTTCACGTATGAAGAGGTTTTAAAAATGCCTGCAGAATATTAAAAAAAGGCATCAAAAAATATTTTCACTTTTCGACTTAATATATGTAAGAAAATCGCTTATAAATTTCAATAATAATTGAATAAATATGCAGATTAAAATACTATATTTCAAGATATAACCTAATTTATATATTTACTTAAAATAAGCCCTTAAAAAGCTAAACTTAATTTTATAAATGAATATATTTGCAATGAAATCTAGTGTGACAATCATATTAATCGCAGATAAAGAGGCCCCTTGCGATACCTACAAACGGAATAATTTTTTTCAATTAATATATAGTATAAACCGTTAATCTTTAAATTCAATTTTTATGAAAATTTATAAATATCTTGTCTCCTTAGGTTTGTTTCTCTTTACGTCCTTGATGGGATTCTCGAGTGAAGCAGATCTTAAAATCCCCGATTTACACAAAGCTATTTTCCCACACTTTGGTGGTATTGATGGATGGCATCTGTTGCTTTTTGGTTCTTTCGTAATTGTTGGAACGCTTGGTATTAGTTTGTATTTATTTAATCAAATTAAATCGTTACCAGCCCACAAATCAATGTTAGATGTTGCTGATACTATTTACAAAACTTGTCGTACGTACTTATTACAACAAGGTAAATTTTTAGCAATTCTATTTGGTATTATAGCAGTAGCTATTGTTTACTATTTGGTTATGGCTCATAATCCAGAAAGTGAATACTCGGCACCCGTAGTAGTAATATTAGTATTATTATTCTCTATTGTTGGTATGGCTGGTTCGTATGCTGTAGCATGGTACGGAATCCGCGTTAATACTTATGCAAACTGCCGTACAGCATTTGCTTCATTAAAAAGACGTCCTTGGGATGTAGTAAATATTCCATTACGTTCAGGAATCTCTGTAGGATTATTCTTAATCTCTTTGGAGTTAGTAATGATGATTATCATCTTATTATTTGTACCACGCGAAATCGTTGGATATTGCTTCCTTGGGTTTGCAATTGGTGAATCGCTTGGTGCTTCGGTACTACGTATTGCTGGTGGTATCTTTACAAAAATTGCTGATATCGGATCTGACTTAATGAAAATTGTATTCCAAGTTAAAGAAGATGATCCTCGTAACCCTGGAGTTATTGCTGACTGTACTGGTGACAATGCTGGAGATAGCGTTGGACCAACTGCAGATGCTTTCGAAACTTATGGTGTTACTGGTGTTGCTCTTATTTCATTTATTTCACTTGCTGTAAAAGACGTAGATCTTCAAGCAAAACTTATTGTTTGGATATTTGGAATGCGTTTCTTAATGGATATCTTCTCGGGTGTTTCTTACTTTGTTAACAATGCTATTTCTGAAAAAAAATATGGCAAATCATTGGAATTTGATTTTGAAGAACCTCTTACTCGATTAATTTGGATTGCAGCTATTTCTTGTATTGGTATTAGTTATTTAATGAGTTACATGTTAATTGGTGACGTAGTAATAAATGGTGTTGAAATGACTCATTTATGGTTTAAACTTGCTACCATCATTAGCTTTGGAACATTAGCTGCGGTATTAATCCCAGAATTTACTAAAAAATTCACTAGTTCAAAATCAGACCACGTACATGAAATTGTTACAGCTTCACGTGAAGGTGGTGCTTCATTAACTATTCTTTCGGGTATCGTTGCTGGTAACTTTGCAGCTTATTGGATGGGTCTTTTAATGGTAGCATTAATGGCTGGTGGTTATTTCATTAGCGAACACTTAGGTTTAGGAGATGCAATGGGTTATCAATCAATCTTTGCATTCGGTCTTGTTGCGTTTGGATTCTTATGTATGGGTCCAGTAACAATTGCAGTTGACAGTTATGGTCCTGTAACCGACAATGCTCAATCGGTATTTGAATTAGCACAAACAGAACATATCCCAGGAATCAGCGAAGAAATTAAACGTGATTTCGGATTTACTCCTGATTTTGAAGGTGGTAAACATTATCTTGAAGCTAATGACTCTGCTGGTAATACGTTTAAAGCTACAGCAAAACCAGTATTAATAGGTACTGCTGTTGTTGGTGCAACTACAATGATTTTCTCTATCATTCTTTTATTAAAAGGTGCTGGAATGTTAAATCTTGAACTTACGCAAGCTCCTATCCTTTTAGGATTAATTACTGGTGGTGCAGTTATATTCTGGTTCTCGGGTGCATCTATTCAAGCTGTAACAACTGGTGCTTACCGTGCTGTTGCTTACATCAAGAAAAACATGAAACTTGATAAAAAAGAAGCTGATCAAGCAGATTCAATTGAAGTTGTTAGAATATGTACTCAATATGCTCAAAAAGGTATGTGGAACATCTTCATTTCTTTAATGACTGCAACTTTAGCTTTTGCTTTATTTGATCCAAACTTTTTTGTAGCATACTTGATATCAATTGCAGTATTTGGGTTATTCCAAGCACTTTATATGGCTAATGCTGGTGGATCTTGGGATAATGCTAAAAAACTTGTTGAAGTTGATTTAAAAGAGAAAAATACTCCTCTTCACGATGCTTCGGTAATTGGTGATACTGTAGGTGATCCATTTAAAGATACAACATCGGTTGCATTGAACCCAATTATTAAGTTCTCTACATTATTTGGATTATTAGCTGTAGAAATTGCAGTAAATATGGCAAGTGTTGATGAAAACGGTGTTAAACATTACACAGCAGCACATTGGGTAGTTGCTTCAATCTTGTTAGTAATATCGTTATACTTCGCTTGGAGATCGTTCTATAAAATGAGAATTGATATTAACGAATAGTAATTCTGTCACTTAACGGGATTCTAAAATTCCAATTTTCTGCGTTACGCCGTTTTTGCAAAATCCTCATTTACTTTAGTAAACTGCGGTTTTACAAAAACGGCAAGCCTTGAAACTTAAAATTTTAGAAGTTCCCTTATATCATAGGGCTTGGATAGTAAAATATTCAAGCCTTTTTTTATGAACTTTTTTGAACAAAAACCTTGAATTCCCACAAAATCAAATATCTTTGTTTGGTCTTTTAAAATAATACATTTATAAAAATCTAAATATATAATTCAATGAAACCTACGCACATAGAACACATTGGTATTGCTGTTAAAAACTTAGAAGAGCAAATTAAGTACTACGAAGAAGTTTTAGGACTTACTTGCTACAGTGTTGAAGAAGTTCCAGAACAAAAAGTTAAGACTGCTTTTTTCATGGTTGGTCAAACTAAAATCGAGTTATTGGAATCAACTGATCCAGAAGGACCAGTAGGAAAATTTGTTGCAAACAAAGGTGAAGGTGTACATCATATTGCTTATGCAGTAGATAGCGTTCAACCAATGATTGATGGTATTGCAGCTAAAGGAGTTCAATTAATTGATAAAACCCCAAGAAAAGGTGCTGAAGGTTTAAATATAGCGTTCTTACATCCAAAATCAACATTTGGTGTATTAACTGAAATTTGTGAAGATCCTAAGAAAAAATAATAATTAAGTACAGTTATGAATAATCAAGAAAAGTTAGAAGAACTTAAAAAGTTAAGAGCAAAAGCCATTCTTGGTGGTGGTGAAAAGAGAATTAAATCACAACACGATAAAGGCAAATTAACTGCACGTGAGCGTATCGAAATATTACTTGACGAAGGAAGCTTTGATGAGTTCGATATGTTTAAACTTCATCGTTGTACAAACTTCAATCTCGACAAAGAACAATATCTTACTGATGGTGTTGTAACCGGAAGCGGAACAATCAACGGAAGAGTTGTTTTTGTATTTGCACAAGACTTTACTGTTTTTGGAGGTTCATTATCAGAAACTATGGCAGAAAAAATCTGCAAAGTAATGGATATGTCTCTTAAAGCTGGTGTTCCATGTATCGGATTAAACGATTCGGGTGGAGCTCGTATTCAAGAAGGTATTCAAAGTTTAGCAGGATATGCTGAAATTTTCCAACGTAATATTAGAGCTTCGGGTGTTGTTCCTCAAATTTCGGCTATCATGGGACCATGTGCTGGAGGTGCTGTATACTCTCCTGCTCTTACCGATTTCATTTACATGACAGAAGAAAACAGCTACATGTTCTTAACAGGACCAAAAGTTGTTAAAACTGTTACTGCTGAAGACATCTCTGTTGATGATCTTGGTGGTGCTAGAGTTCATTCATCTATTTCAGGTGTTGCTCATTTTGTTGATGCTACCGAAGAAGAACTTTTACATTCAATCAGACAATTGATTTCATTCATCCCTCAAAATAACTTAGAGGATACTCCAATTGTTCCAACTAATGATCCAATTGACAGAAAAATCGAAGAACTAAATAGCTTTATCCCTGATAGCGCTAATAAACCTTACGATTCACGTGAAATTATAGAAAAAATTGTTGATGATGGTATTTTCTATGAAGTTCATAAAGATTTTGCAAAAAATATTATTGTAGGATTTGCTCGTTTCGACGGTCGTTCTGTAGGTATTGTTGCTAATCAACCAAAATATCTTGCTGGTGTATTAGATAGCCAAGCTTCACGTAAAGCTGGTCGTTTTGTACGTTTCTGCGATGCATTCAATATTCCAATTGTTACTCTTGTAGACGTACCAGGATTCCTTCCAGGTAGCCAACAAGAATATGGCGGAGTTATTGTTCATGGAGCAAAATTATTGTTTGCTTATGGCGAAGCTACTGTTCCTAAAATTACGGTTACAATGCGTAAATCGTATGGTGGAGCACACATCGTAATGAGTTGTAAACAACTTCAAGGTGATGTTAACTTTGCATGGCCAAGTGCAGAAATTGCAGTTATGGGTGCTGATGGTGCTGTTGAAGTTCTTTATGGTAAAGAAATTTCGGCTTGTACTACTCCAGAAGAAAAAGCAAAAGTTGCTCAAGAGAAAAAAGACGAATACAACAACTTATTCATTACTCCATACCAAGCTGCTAAATACGGTTTTGTTGATGATGTAATTGAACCTTCTGAAACTCGTTTCAAAATCATCAGAGCATTACAAACTGTTTCTACAAAAAGAGATAGTATGCCTGCTAAAAAACATTGCAATATTCCATTGTAATTGATGAGATAAAATAAATGAACCCTGCCTTGTTTTTATTGACTTGGCAGGGTTTCTTTTTTTATGTGGATCGCATCATTGGAAATGATTACTAGAATTAACAATGATTAAACGTAGATACTATTTTTTTGTCTTGTTTTCAGTTGAATAATCCGGAAAAGATAATTTACAAAAGCAAAAGCTTCGACAAACTATATATGTCATTGATGATTGTTATGATTTAAAAGTTCAATCTCCCAACCCTCTTCGCCAAGAGGGCTTTAACAGCCAAACGATTATTAAATTGAAATATTTTAAATCCCGAATGGGATTCAATGGGAATAACTCTGCATGAAATGCGGAGACATGAACCAACATGTCTTTAATAACCACATCGTGGTTGAATAACAATTTTAATTATTTACATCAACAATTAAACCCCATTCGGGGTTATGAAACAATTTGTATTCATTTTCCTAGGTGCACCTAGGGCTATTAACGTTTAAGCCCTTTAGGCTTTAATCAATGAACTTTACAAGCTCTATTGTATTAAAGTGATGCGTAATATCTCCCCTTACTTTATCTTCCTCCTCAATGCTCCTTTAATTGGAGTTGATGTCCAAGGATCGTCGGGCCATGAATGTTTTGAATATTTAATTCTAAATTCTTTTTTAACTTCAAAGTATGCATTATCCCAAAAACTACGCAAGTCCGATGTTATTTGAACTTGTTTGTAACCTGGCGATAAAAGATGCATTATCAAAGATGTGCGTCCTTCGTTAATTACAGGAGTGTCGGCTAAGCCAAATAATTCTTGCAAACGAACTGCTAGAACTGGTTGATCGCCATTAGCTAAATATTGTATTTTAATGTGCGAACCACTTGGAACTGCTATCGTTTGAGGTGCTAACGTGTCTAATAGTTTCTGCTTTTCCCAATCGAGAATTGTGGGAAGTATTTTCATCAAATCTATCTTTTGAAGATCGTCGTTTGTTTTAACATTGGTTAAATAAGGACTAAGCCATTCTTTATTCGTAAGCAACAGAGTTATGGTACTTACATCGGGCCAATCTTCTTGTGGACGCCATTTGCGTATACTTAAGATTCGATTTTGCCATTGAGTTACATTCTCGTCGAAATTAAGCAATGCTTTACCTTCTTTTTGTATGGCTTCGGATATTGCTTTTACACGAAATGTTTCGTTAGGTGCTGGTAATGGCTTCGATTGTAATACAATACCCCCTATTCTCTTATCTCTTGTTGCTATAAGTCCTCCTTTACGGGTATCCCAAATAACAACTTCTTGTTCTTTAACTAATGGTGCCAAATCTTTGGGATTTAATGCTGATGCAAGAAAAATCTTTCCTAATCCATCGCGAGCATCCATATTTGCAACAACTAACCAAGGTTCGACAGATAAATCGTCTTTATGACTAAACATTGCAATACTACCATTCGAAAGTTGAAATTGAGCATTGTTTCCTGGACGTGCACAAGCAATACGCTCGGGATAAGCAGATACAAGCAAAAGACCTGTTTCTGAAGGATCGTAGGTTCCATTCTCGGCTTCGATGTTAAACATTTTACGATATGAGGCAGCAATCTTCTCTATTCTTGCCATATTTCTTTGCACATCGTTGCGTGAACGTTGTCTGCGTAAAGCTTCTATTCTTAGGTTAATATCTACGCCAGCTTCTTTGGGAAGTGGATCTTTTTCTTCTAAAATAGCGGCTAAATCGGTGGCAAGTCCTAAGTCGTTATGCTCTTTTGCCATAAGCAATAAATGAGCAATACGTGGATGACATGGCAATTTATTTATTTGCTTACCTTGTTCTGTTATTCGTCCATTATCGAGTGCATCAAGTTGTTGCAAGGTATCGTAAGCCTGCATTAATGCTCCCTTTGGTGGTGGTGTGAGCCATGTGAGTTGACTAACATCTACTGTTCCCCATTCTGCTAAATCGAGCAACATTGGAGCTAAATCTGCCTCAAATATTTCGGGAATCCGATGATCTTGTAATCGTTCGTGAGTGGCTTTCGACCACATTCGATAACAGGTTCCTGCGGTTAAACGACCAGCTCTACCTGCACGCTGATCGGCTGAATCCTTGGAAATACGAATTGTTTCTAAACGTGAAAGTCCAGAGTTTGGATCGAAACGAGATGTACGTCCATAACCTGTATCGACAACTATTTTTATATTCTCGATTGTTAAGCTAGTTTCGGCAATTGATGTTGCCAGAACAATCTTTCGTTTTCCATCTTTATTGGGAACAATTGCATGATTTTGTTTTGAATGTGCTAGTTTTCCATATAAAGGATTTATCACAAAATGTGGCAATCGCTTCTTTAAAATCTCTTCGGTCTTTCTTATTTCAGCTTCTCCTGGTAAAAAAACCAGTGTATCACCCTCCTTTTCTTGAACTGCTTTAAGAATAGTTTTGCTAACCATTTCGGGCAAAAACTGCATGTCTTCCGATTGTGGATCGGAATATAGTACCTCAACGGGATATTGACGTCCCATGCTTTGAGCTACAGGAGCTTTCAATAGTTCGGTTAATTTAGGCATATCGAGCGTTGCCGACATTATTACAATACGTAAATCGGGTCGAAGAACAGACTGTGCTTCCCTGCAAAGTGCCAAAGCTTCGTCGGCAAAAAGACTTCGTTCATGAAACTCGTCGAATATTACCATTCCAACGCCATCGAGAGCGTTGTCGCTTAAAAGCATTCTTGCCAAAATTCCTTCTGTAAGTACTTTAACACGAGTTTCGGCACTTGTTTTATTTTCGAAACGTATTTGATAACCTACTGTTTTCCCTACCGCCTCACCCAATAACGACGCCATCCGAGAAGCTATTGTACTGGTTGCTAAACGACGTGGTTCGAGCATTAGAATCTGTTTTCCTTCGAGCCAAGCTTCATCGTATAATGCTAAAGGCAACAAGGTGCTTTTTCCTGCACCTGCTGGAGCATTTACAATAAGTGTATTGTTTTCGCAAAGAAGGTTTTTGATTGTGGGTATAATTTCCGTAATAGGTAAATCTATACTAGTATAATCGAATGACAATGTGATTTATTTTTGGGTTATACTTCCAACGTACTTATGGAAGCTATTCTTTAAGCAACAAAGTTACATAAAAATAAAGAATAGTGATATTAATAAACTCTTAAGGCATGATTGGTTTTAATTTGAATACAGTAACATTCTCGTTTATTTTTTGAGAAAATAACCTTTTCCTGGATCTAAAGTCAATATTGAATTTAATGTACCAATTGGAAACCAAAAACCATCGAAGTTTTTTATCACTTTACAATTTAATGAAGAGAATAAAGTTGACAGTGCAGTACTAGATTGAAAAGAACAACCTATCAAATTCCATCCTATTTTTGTTGGTATTAATCCAGATGATGTTTGAAATCCTGTTACTGTTAAATCACCTTCGGCATTCATCTTTACCATATATCCTTTACCCGATTCAATCATATCTAAACTATTAAAAATGGTATTTTGATATTTTCGCCAAAAAGCATCAATAGTCTTAATTTCTTGAACATCAAGACCTGTAAATAGTGTTGATATTTTACTTGCAAGATATTTCCCTAAAATGGTAGTATCGGGATCAACATTTGTTGAAATAAGATTCCAACCTTGTTTGAGATGAATTGTTTGTTGTAATTGTGTTGTAATCATTTGACTTAAACTTGCAACACATCCATTACCATCGGTATACGTTCCTTCATATAATCCACCTTGATTATATGCTATTGAAGGAAATGAAATTTGACGTTCCGAAGCTGAGAATGCGTTTGGTCCCGTCCAAGTCCATCCAGTAGAAACTGTAGGTAAAGGAGATAAAACAATAGAATGTCCGGTTAAAATTGTTATAGAATTAACAGAAACAAATGAACCTCCATCTATATGAACTTTAGGCGAAACAGTTGGTAATGGATTTACATGAACAATAATAGTATCTGTTGCTGAACAGTTTGATATATTAGTTCCTGTAACGATGTAGTTTGTTGTAATATTTGGTAAAACAGTAATTGTAGCAGATGTTAAATTATTGCTCCATACATAGCTTGTTCCACCTGTTGCTTTTAATGTAACCGATTTACCAAAACAAATAGAAACATCGGTCCCAGCATTAATAGTTGGCAAAGGATTGACAGTAACGACAACTGTATTTGTTGAAAAGCAAGCATTTTTATCGGTAGTTGAAACGGTATATGTTGTAGAAGTTTTAGGACTAACTGTAAATGAATGATCACCATTAATCTTTATCCAATCAACATTTACAGCACCAGAAGTAAGATTTACAGGTAAATCGAAACGAATTTGTGTTATTAGATTCTTCCAAAAGGCATGTTTACTTACATCAATGATGTATTCGGTGAAATTAGGATCGTTAGCATTAATAACAAATGATTGAGAACGATCGTCACTCCATGAATCAAGGTCGGTAATCCAATATATTTTTGCAGTAGTACCCGAAGTTGCATTTTGCATGCGAATTCGAATTTTGGTATATTCTGTTGGACTCAGGTTTAGTGGCCACATTGAATGAACAAAAGGTTTAATTCCAGTTATATTTAAGGTTAAAATGCCATTTGAATTTGAACCAATTATATTATTTGCCGTTGGTACCCTCCAACCTTCATAATCACCATCTACATTAAAATGCCATTCTAAACTTTTATTTAAACTTTGACCCGATGACCATGCGTAAGAACCTCCTCCCGAAGCATTAATTGTTACTGATGAACCTATGCATATTGAAGAATTTGAACTAACTGTAACCGATGGTAAGGAATTAACCAAAGCAGTAAAATTTACTGAAGTTGCATCTCCATTCGAGTTGGTATATGTTACACTATATGTTCCCGAATTACTTACTGTTGCTTGAGAAAAGTCTATTTGACGAACATTGGATGTATATCCATTAGGACCTGACCATTTCCAAGTTCCATCGTTGGGTTGTGGACCAAAGGAAAAAGAATTATCTGAACATATTTCAACTGAATTATTTTGTAACCACGTTCCTCCATTTATTCTTGTATAAGGAGTTATGACCGGTAAATTTGGTTTTGGATATACCCTAGCAACTTCTCCCGACATTAACGTTATTGTATTATTAGTAATTGTTCCCGATTTGGTGGCTTGCCATTGGTTTAAATCATCGTATTTCCCTATTGACACTAAAACCCCAACGGGTAAATTCGTGATTGTAAAAGTACTATTATCATTATGACTCATCAAAATGATATCACCAAGTTCATCGACCATAGCAATTGCTTCACCACCATTTAACGATTTATAGCTAACCGAATATTGTCCAATAGTTTTTGTTTCAGTAACGGTGGTTACATAATTATCTTGATTAAAAGCTGCTATTTTACCTTTGGGACAACGTGCAATTTTCTTATCAGCTTTATAAATCATGTCGTTAAACGTTTTCATATCATTATAAAAAGGACGCTGTATCCAATCATTGGCAAGTGTACCTGCAAAAAAGCCAAAATCATACGTACTTGTAAACCATTTGGCTCCGGTTGTTCTCAATTCGTACAACAGATATCCACTTCCATTCTCAAATGCTGCACTGGCTAAGTTAATACCATTCGGATATTGTCCTCCATTTTCGGGAGTGTGGTTCAAATTCCAAGAACAATCTAATTCGGTTAATCTGCTTTTGTACGATGTCAATCCTTCATCATATAAATCGGCTCCTATTATATCAATTCCTTTCAAATTTTGAAATAAGGTACAATCGTTAAAACCACCAAGCAAATTTGTTCGCGTTACCATATTTGAATTACTTGCGTGAATAACCTTCCCTAAAGTATCTAACATCTTAAGTACAGCAGTTTGTTGTCCTTGTGCCCACCAACCGTCTTGAGAATTTCCTTTATGGTCGGGTTCATTTTCAACCTGGACCATTATGACTTTTTTTTCAAGATCTTTGTTATTTATGTATTTCATTAATGTATCAACAGCACGAACTTCCTTAGCTATAAGCTTAGGATTAGCATAATTGAGAGCTGCCCATTGTAAAGCTGATATTCGTGGATACGTTGCCACATCGTTATTAATATACGATGGCACATTCGACCATCCACATACATTACTTCCAAACCAGATTAACTGTATATTAACATTATACTTCTTAGCATTAACCAAACAAGAGTCTATATACCAGAATTTAAATGAATTATCGGCAATTTCGAGATCAAACCAATTAACGGGAATAATAACTGTTCTAAAACCGGCAGAACTTGCTTTTTCAAAGTATTGATTGATTGCTACTTTATTTCCATAAACTTCAAAATAATTATCGAGTCGTAATTGAATACCATACATTAAATACGGTTGACCATTAACCTCAACATAGTTTCTTTCTCCGGTATGTACTATTTTTGAAACAGTTACGGGGGTTTGTGCCGTTACAATGCTTAAAGTAGATAGTGACATTAATAATAAACTAACTATAAACATTTTAAATATTCGAGTTAGCTTGCAAACCCTATTTTTCATAAATGAAATAGAAATATTAAAACTATTAGTATTAATACTTTACGTTGTATTTAAATTAATGATACATATTTTGATTGCAATTAATATTGAAATTAAGGGAATTGTTTTAATAAAAAAGAGCCCTAACATGTTACGGTTCTACGAAAGATTGTTATTAACAGTAAGATATTTTGTTGGTGGTGGTTGCGACTTTATAATAAAAAAATACAAAGTCTTGTATATTCAAACAGTTTATTAATTGATCTAATGACTTTAAAATGTTATTCATTGTACTTATATAGTGTTTTAGTAATTTGTTTATTAATTGGTATTTTAAATTTATAACAGGTAAATAAACAAACAGCTCCAGTTCCAGCACAAATTAATGCAGGAGTAGCATTATTATTTTGCGATACAAGTGCAAAACTTGTAAGTAATAAAGATCCGCCAACACAACCAAATAGTATTCTTGTAATAATCAATCTATCAAGTTTATTAATCATTTTTACACATTCCTGATTATCGTTTAAGTCTTCTTTTAAATTGATTGAATTTGCAATTTTTAATGGCCCTATTCCTTTATTATAATAATTATGGGTAATTTTATTTGTATACCCACCTTCTGTACGTCCAAAATATACAAACCCATTTGTCATATTGAAATAGCTATTATATTCAGGTTGAGCATATTTACAAAAGTTATTCTCAAAAATATGAATTTTACCATTCATTTTACTTGGTATGAATTCAACGTTCATATAATCGTTTACTTCATACGTATTTGCATAAAAGCCAAAATAGTTTTTAAAATATCTAACTTGAGTTGTATTATATTTTAACGAATCTATCTGAATCAGTTTTTCACGTGGTTTATAAATGATGGAATCACCTTTTATTATTGAATTATTGAATAAAACTATGTACTTATCTTTCTTGATATCTACTTGTCCAAACAATGAACTTTGTAATATAAAAAATGATGCTAAAAATAAGAATATCTGTTTCATTGATAATTATAATAATTTTTACAAAGATAATAAAATAGGACTTTGAGGTTTTGAAAATCTTCTAGGTATATGCGTTGCAATATATTTCGAAATAATATAATGAGCCGTAACATGTTACGGCTCTACGAGGGATTATCTATATTATTAAAATGTTTCGTTTTATATTACAATATCCTATCAATACAGCATTATTTCTTTTTTACGTAATTCTATTTGATGTAATTCTAATAATTCATTTAAATCGGCTTTAAGTTCTAATTCGGTGGTAGTTTCTTTGTACGAAAGCTCATCGAATATTTCGAATTCGAAGTTTTCAGAACCAAACGTATTCCAATCTTTTTGTAATTCGGCATTCTTATGACTTCCCAATTTTAATTGAAACTGATCGGAATTAAAAGCTCTATCTAAATCGTTGCTTATTTTTAGAAATAGTTTATTGTTTTGTAAGCATTTAATCTGAAAAATCCCTACTCTGAATTTCATCTGTTTGTAGGCATTTTTGTTTTCTTTTTTTGTATTCATATTTTATGAAATGAATTTCTAGATTGGGTATAAATGAGACTAAATTATTTTAAATTAATACAGATTATTTGCCAATATAATTGCAAATGCTATTTATTCAATTTGTTTATCGTATCGTTTTTTGATTTATAAAGATTTTCATCCACTTTTTTGTATTTCCCATTAAGCATTCTTATTAACCACGACGTTTTAACAAATCGGTTTGTTGTTTTATCTATTTTCCATATAGTCATATGTTTTGTCCATCTGGGATGCTTTCTTTTACCACCGAAATCGCTTGAAACTAATTTTATTTTAAAATTTAATATAATTGAATCTTTACGAATCAATGAATTTGATGCCATTTTAAAATGAGATAGACCATCATTATCATCATTATAATAAGAACATAATAAAAGATCTTTTATTTTATTTGTATTATTATCTTCAATAGCTAAATAAACTAATCGTACATATTCTTTTTTTAGGGTAAAAAGCTTAACTGTTAATGAATCTTTAAGCTTTAACGCAATCAGATTCAAACTATAATTTGAATCTAATTGCATTATGTTTTTTTTCTTTATAGATATAATTCTAGAATCAGGCGAAATGAGACTTCTATCATCAGAAGAAATATCAAGTGTTTTATTTTTATAATCATCATAACTTAAATAATCAATTCCATATATATTTTTATAATTGCTTAAGAAATTACTCATTAAAAACGAATCATTTTTACTCATTTTATTACTGAAATGTATTCTTGAGCTATTAATTCTATAATTACATCCATAAATACAAAAAATCATAATGATTGATAATAAGTAAATTATTTGTTTCTTTTTGAGAATATTTATCATTTTAGTTTTTTATAGTTTTCCAACTCAGTTATAACCCTAATTCTGTTTACTTCGTTTATCAGCCGTAAATATATATTACATTCAAATACAGTAGCAGTATACACTCAATTATTTTTAAAATAAATATGATAGTTGGATTGAGATGTAAAATATTACGTCTCTACGTTGATATGATTTGTATAGATCAATTTAACTATTGAAAATAGAATTGCACATTTTGAAATGATAATTACATTGTTGGGAACAACAATGCAACGTTAGTTTGATGGAATTCACTTCTTGAAAACACAAATGTTTTGTTTGAAATGCAAATGACAAACTAGTTTGGTGCATTGTCATTGTTGAATGCCTCGCTGCACAAATTAAAATGACAATAAAAAGTTTGGGAACCTCATTGCACATTTTGAAATACAATTGCACAAAAAGAAATCTAAAATTCTTAATCAATCACATTATTAGGAATGGTAAAGGTAAATACACTCCCCTTATCTTTTATGGAATTTACTAGAATTCGACCTTTTAAAAGTTCAACAAATCCTTTCACAATCGATAATCCTAAGCCAAAACCACCATATTCGGTCGAACTATTAGAATTGGATTGTGTAAATTTTTCAAATATTAACGAGATGTTTTGTTCGTCGATGCCAATACCAGTATCTGAAACATAAAAAGAAAATTCATTGTCGGTTATTTTATCACATCCTATTTCAATTTTGCCATAATTAGTGAACTTAAAAGCATTATGAATAAGATTAGAAAATATGTAATGAAGCTTTGTTCTATCGGAATAAATAATAGTATCCTCGGAACAAACAAATTGAAGAACAATTTCCAAATCGGGTTTATTGAATTTGATTTGTAAGTCTTCAACTATCTTTTTTATTTCAATAAGGAAGGTATATAACGAAAATGGTTCAATATATACAGGCATTTTGCCAACTTCGAGTCGCGATGCAGTTAATATATCGTCGACCAATGCAAGCAAATCTTTACTTCTTTCAAGAATAATATTTTTATATTTTAAGATCTCGTTTTTATTGTCTAAATCGTGTTCGATAAGTTGAGAAAAACCCATTATGGCATTTAATGGTGTTCGAATTTCGTGACTTATATTTTGCAAAAAAATCGATTTCAAATTATTCGATTCTTCGGCTATTCCTTTTGCTTTATTTAATTCCTCATTTAACAACAACAACGATTCCGTTCTTTTTGCAATAGTCTTTTCTTGATTTTTTGACAATTGAATTAATTCATTTTCATTTTGCTTTCTGATAGTTAATTCACGTTTATACATTCGTTTATAAGCAACACTTACAAAGAAATAATATGAAAGAATAAAACTGAGGATTGAAACGAAAGCAATTGTTATAAAGTGAGAAAACCAAATTGTAATTTCGGGAAATAAATACTGTTTTGAATATTCAAATATGAACATCAATACCGCTGAAACGAATAATGTAAAAATTGACTTTTTAATTATTCTAAATCTATTAATTGATTCCATTATGTTTGAATTACATTGTTTTAGAGATCACAAAGTATGTTTTTTACTATAAGTAAATTCTAAGCTCAACATTAAGTTTAGGTTAAGTTTTATGTTAACACAAAGTCTAATATTAAGTTTACGTTAATTTTAAAGATTTGAAATGTTTGCAGATACAATGTTTGAAAGAGAAAATATATCTTTACTAAAACTTGTATAATTAAGACAATATTCCTAAATTACAAAAGAAGAAAAGAATCAATTACTTGAAATAAAATCGACATGAAAAAGGTAGAAAAGAGCATTAAAGATGCAAAAAAAACGATTGAAAAATTCACGAAAGGAAAACAAGAACAAAGCAATGATATCAAATCGTTTATTGCATCTTTGGAATTGAAAACGAAGGAAATTTCAATCGATTTAAAAACGATAAATGATTTAAAAGATTCGCTGAAAGAAAAGAAGAAAAAAATAGAAAAGAAGAAATCGGAAATTAAAGATTTCATTAACAGTTTAACTAAACTAGCTCGCTCCGAATCGAAAGAACTTTTAAAAAGGAAAAAAGAAGAAAAGGCTTTATTGATTGCAAAAGAGAAAAAAGAAGCTAATGATTTAAAAGCTAAAGCAACTCCTAAAAAAGCTGTTGTAAAACCAACAGTTGTTGCAAAACCAAAAACAATAGCTAAACCCGTTGCAAAAGTAACTAAGGCTAAACCAGCAACACAAATTCCAGTTAAAACGGAAGAATAAAAATTTAAGCATACGGCAATGAAAAACCCTATAAGAGAATATACTTGTAGGTTTTTTTGTTTTAAGGGAATCCCGAAGGGATTAAATGTGAATAGCAACGCATGAAATGCGATGTCAACAGAAAACAAGACTTTAATAACCACAACGTGGTTGAATATCTATTATTAATTACAATTATTATTTAACCACATTCGTGGTTATAATTCACGCCGTTTTTCATTACCTAGGTTTTCACCTAGGGCTATTCAGATTGAAGCCTATTAGGCTTGTAATTTCAATAGTTGAAAAAGATTATATATATAAAATTAATCCCGAAGGGATTAATTGTGAATAGCTCCGCATGAAATGCGGTGTCAACAAAAAACATGCCCCCTAGCAACCACAACGTGGTTGAATATCAATTGAAATTATTATCATATTCAATTTAAAAAGTGTTTATGATTTATATTTTTCTTCTATATTTGATTTTAGAAGCCTAAAAGGCTAACCCTAAATGAAACTTAGGGAAGAGAGAAAACAAAAGTTTATAAATAATAGGCATAAATA
>Ga0302296_1001384_pt1 | contig 17570 bp, 18 predicted proteins | sample III_Fen_N3_1_FD_194546 | JGI IMG/M metagenome (GOLD analysis project Ga0302296, IMG submission 194546) | Peat permafrost microbial communities from Stordalen Mire near Abisko, Sweden - III_Fen_N3_1 | ecosystem: Environmental > Terrestrial > Soil > Wetlands > Permafrost | place: Sweden: Abisko...
AGTTATGCTTGCGGAGAAAGCGGGATTCGAACCCGCGGTACCCTTTAGAGGTACACACGCTTTCCAGGCGTGCCTCTTCAACCACTCGAGCATCTCTCCTTTTTGGTGCAGGTGGGGTGGTTGGTTTCCCAAATGCGGATGCAAAAGTAGGAAAAAAATGGGAATGGGCAAGGTGTTGGGGGAAGATTGTGTAAAAATATGTTGGAGGGGTGGGGGTGTGCTAGAGAATCTTTTGGGCGAGGGTGATGGCGGTGAGGACGTGGTGGGTGCACTTTTGTTGGAAGAGGTCGCGTTTTTGGATTTCGGCCATGCCTTCGGGGGTGGTCATGTCGAGGTTTTCCATGAGGGTGCGGCAGCAGAGGGAGCCGTGGAGGTGTTTGAATTCGGTGAGGAAGTGGCGGGAGAAGTCGTAGGCGCGTTCTTTGTCTTCGGGGGTACCGTGCTCGCCTTTGCCGTATTTTAGGCCGATGGCCATGAGGGCGCCGGTGACGGCGCCGCAGGTTTCTTGAAGGTAGGAGATGCCGGCGCCGAAGGGGCTGGAGAGTTTCATGGCGAGGTCTTGGTGGAGGCCTAGGTCGGGGGCTAGGACAGAGAAAACGGATTGGGCGCAGTTGTAGCCGTTTCTGAAGTGGTCGAGGGCTAGGGCGTGTTTTTCGTTCATGTTCCTATTGGTTTGATGGGTTCTGGTTGGGAATGGGTTTATTTGGTGGGTGGGGTGTTCAATTGCTTTTTGAGTTTCTCCAGATCCTGTTCGTAATGTTTGCGAAGGATGGGATCGATGGAGTTGGGCTGCAGGCTCTGGAGGTAGAGTTCGTGATATTGGATGGCTTTGGACCAGTTTTTGGCGTGTTCGTATTCGTAGGCTAGGTTCTGGGCGAGGGAGGAGTCGATGGGGTTGAGTTCGTAGGCGCGGAGGGAACTGGAGATTTTTTTCTCGGGGGGGCATTTGTCCCAGCCGCGGCAGGCTTCGGAGTAGTTTTGGTAGACGAGGGCGATTTTTTCTTCGGTGGGGCGATAGAGTTTGAGGGCTTCTTCCAGGTACTTGATGCCGAGTTCTTTGTAGAAGGAGCGGTAGCAGCAGATGCCGAGGAAGTGGATGGTGCTGGCGTCTTCGGGGTCTAGGGCGTAGGCGGTTTCGAGGTACTCTTTGCCTTTGTCGTATTCGTTGGTGGAGTAGTAGGCGATGCCGAGATTCTTGTAACTGAATTTGGTGCTGTCGCCGGCGGCGATGCATTTCTGGAATCGGGAAATGGCTTCTGGGTAGTTTTTGTCCAGCAGGTAGAAGTAGGCGTTCTTGGAGTTCACTTCTTGGTTGGTGGAATCGAGCTGTCGGTAGGCATTGGTCGCAGTGATGCCTTCCCGATAGTGCCTTTGCTTGAGGTACAGGTTGGATAGGCTCAGGACGCAGTCTGGGTCGTTGGGCGTGATTTTCAGCGATTTCTGGAAGAAAAAGATGGAGATGTCGTACTTCTCGAGCTGATTGAAGCTGTAGCCTAGGCTTTTAAGGATATAGGTGTTGAGGGTGTCTGTTTTGTAAAGGGGGACAAAGGCTTTGATGGCGTCAATGTATTGATCGTTGAGCAGTTTGCAGGTTGCAACTTCCAAGCGGAGGTATCGGTTGGTCGAATCCATGGCTTGAGCTTTGGTGAACCATCGGACGGCGTTGGGGTAGTCGTGGGCCAGTTTGTAGGTGTTGGCTAGGGTTGTGATCAAGCGCTGGTCGGTGGTGTCCAGGGCTAGGGCGTCGGTATAGGTTTTGATGGCTTGGTCGTAGGAATACAATTCCTTGAGGACGAAGGCTTTGTTGGAGAGCAGGTCCTTGTTTTTGGGTTCGGCTTGGAGGGCTGTGTTCAACAGTTTAAGCGCTTCGCCGTATTGGTACTGGCGCATCAGGGTTTGGATGCTGTCTTTTTGCGTGGAACCGATGGCCATGGTTTCGGTCGAGAAGAGCAAAACCATGGATAACAAGATGAAGGCGGACTTCTTGAAGGGGAAGGTGTTGCTCATTGGGTGAAGTGAAAAGGGGTTTACAACTTGATTTGTTTTGTTGGAGCGAAAAATGGATGTTTCGCGTGTTAAATCTAGTTTGTTTTATCGGATTATACAAATGAGTTGTAAACCCCTTTTCAAGTCTGGTTGCTAGTTGGTTTTAGAGAGTTCGTTGAGGCGATTGACGGCTGCTAGGCGGACGTCTGGGATTTTCTCGTTCATTGAAACGTAGTTGAGCGTATTGATGTCGGTGAGTTTTTGGACGGCGGTTTTGCGGATTTGGGGTTCTTTGTCGTTCATGGCGGCGTAACTGATTGTTACTTGGTCGGTGAGTTTGGATAGGGCGGCGAGACGTATCTTAGGTTCTTTATCGTTCATGACCACATAAATGAGGGCACTTTGGTCGGTGGGTTCGGGCCGTGGGCTGCTCACGCGGACGGAGTCGATGACGACTTCTTCTGGTTTAACTTTTGAAGTGATGCTTTGGACCATTTGGCCGAGCATGTCGCCTACCATTTTGCCGGCTTCGGTGGCTTCTTGGGAGACGTTTTTACTGCCGGCCTGGCTAAGGGAGGAGGCCATGCCTTGCATCATTCCGGAGAGTTGGCGGCTCATCACTTGGAAGAGCTCGGGGAGGAGTTTGGAGACGAAACTGCTGGTCATCATGTTTTGGGCGAGGGCGACGGGGCGGATCAGGTAGGGGGAGTCCATGCGATCCACTTTTTGTTTGCGATACATGCGGAGGGAATCGTTGGTGTTTTCGAGGACACGTTGAAGTTGTTTGAAGTCGTCGCGGGTGAAGCTTTTGCGGACTTCGGGCGAGAGGTCGGTGATGCTGATGCCTTGGTTGTTGGCTTTGATGTTCATGGCTTCGAGCAGGGCGTTCATGTCGGCGGTGTTGGCCGATGGGTTGGTTTGGGCGGCTAGTTTGCGAACGACCGGTAGGGTTTTGTCAACCATCTGCTGAATGGAGTCGAGGCTTTTCAGGTAGGAGGTTTGGATGTAGCCGGGGTCTTTGATACGGGTGGGATCCAGTTGAAGGGGATTGGTGGTGTTGACAGTGTCGATGGTATAGGTGGAGGATGAAGTCGTGTTGGTATTGGGTTGACCGGTTTTGGTGCTGGTACTGGATTCAACCTTGATGACTTGGCTTTGGCCGGGGACGAAGCTCAGGGCGGCGAACAGCAGGGTGAGGACGGGTACGAGGAGCAGTTTGTGGCTCGGGGTGAGGCGGTTGTTTTGGGTGTTTTTCATTTGGATGAAGCGTTTTTTGGTGAAGGATTGGTTGAAGCCGTTGGCTAGGCGGAAGTGGTTGCCCATCACTTCTTCGAGGATGATGGTTTGGTAGCGGTACAGGTCGGTGCCTTCGTTGAGCACGCTGCGGTCGGTTTCGTATTCGTGGATGCTGCGGAGTTCCTTACGCAGGAGCCATTGGATGGGGTTGAACCAGAAGAGGCAGCTCAGGGCTTCCTGCAGGTAAACGTCCAGGTAGTGGCGGTGGCGGATGTGCCAGCGTTCGTGTTGGATCACCACATCTTGTTGGTTGTCGCTCAGGTTGTTGGGCAGGAAGATGGTTTTGCCGGATGAAAACGGGGTGTCAATGTTGGCACGACGTACCAGGGTGTAACCGTCGTTGGATTCGATGCTGCCTGCACGGTGCAATCGGCCGATGCGTGCGTATTGGTAGAGCAGGTTCACCAGCAGGATGAAGGCGACCAAAGCGTAGAGTGCCAGTGCGATAAAACCGAGGTTTGCGGCAAGGCTGCGTTCAAACTTCGTAAGAGCGCTATCGGCTGAAATCGTGGTCGAAACCGATTGCGATGGGTTTGACTGCACCGTGGTGTTTGGAGAAGCGATGCGCTGCGTACTGGGTTCAGCCATAAGCTTGTTGGTGGATATGGGGATGCCGGAAAGGGTTGGGGCGACATGGACGTAGGTGGGGGCGGGTTTGGTCACTTCGATGCGGAATTGGGAGACCAGGACGGCCACTAGGGTGATGCCGAGCAGGAACCATCTGGATTCGCGGTAGGAGGCGTGTTTCCGAAAGACGAGCCGGTAGAAGAGGTACAGCACGATGGTTGCCAGGACGTATTTGCCGGCGGCAAGCAGCAGGGGGAGGAGCGCGGGGTTCATGGCTGTTTCTGGTTATCGTTGAGGATGGTGAGGAGTTCTTCCATGTCGTTGGCACTGAGCCTTTCTTGGCGGGCGAAGTAGGAAATCATGCCGCGGAAGGAGCCTTTGAAAAAGTTGTTCTTGACGCTGGAGAGGTAAAAGTCCATGTAGTGCTCGCGGCTTACCAGGGCATAATATTGGTGGCCTTTGCCGACGGGTTTGTAGCCGACGATGCCTTTGGTCACCAGGATGCGCATGAAGGTGGAGACGGTGTTGTAGGCGGGTTTGGGCTCTGGGAGTTTTTCGAGGATGTCGTTGACGAAGGCTGCCTCCATGTCCCAGAGGACGTTCATGAGCTGCAGTTCGACTTTGGTGAGTTCTTTTTCCATGGTGATAAAATTTGATGCGATAAATGTAACTAAGTTTTTAGTACAAACTAAAGAATTAGTTACAAATTTTTCAAAAAAAATGCAAAAGGCAGTTGGACAGGATGTTAGCGAGGTGTTTCGGGGACGGATGGAACTGTTATGCCAGCAATTTGGTGGCCGTGGCTGTGGTGATGGTATCGATTTCGGAGATTGATAGACTATAGAGTTCAGCCAATTTGGAAACGACTAAGGGGATGTGTTTGGGTTCGTTGCGTTTGCCGCGGAAGGGGACGGGGGTGAGGAAGGGGGAGTCGGTTTCGGTGACAAGACTAGATAAAGGTATCTGGGAGAGGAATTGGGCTTGGGCGGAGTTTTTGAAGGTGATGGTGCCGTTGATGCCGAGGAGAAAGCCCTCGGAAGTCAACTCCAATGCCTGAGAGAGGGTGCCTGCGAAGGAGTGGAAGATGGCTTTGAGGCCTTTGCCATAGTATGGGCGGATGAGGGGCATAATTTCATCGAAGGCGTCGCGGACGTGGATGAGGGCGGGTTGGTGGCGCTGGAGGGCCCAGTCGAGTTGGGTGACGAGGGCGTCTTGTTGTTGGGCGAAGAAGGTTTTGTCCCAGTAGAGGTCGAGGCCGATTTCGCCGATGCCGGAAAAGAAGTGAAGTTCGAGGGCGGTTTGGATCTTGGCGAGTTGCTCGAGGTAGTCTTCTTTAACGTCGCAGGGGTGGAGGCCGGCGAAGAAGCGGAACATGGGGGAAGAGCGGAGAGGTTCCATGGCGCAAAGACTGGGGGCATCGATGGCGGGGAGCCAAATTTGTTCAACACCGGCGGAAAGGGCGGCTGAGAGGACGTCGGGGAGGTCGGGGGTGAAGTCGTCCAAATAGAGGTGGGCATGGGTGTCGATCATCAAATTTCGCCCTTCCGGAAATAGTACCTCAACCCATACGCTTCGCATTTCTCGCGACGAAGGGGTTCGGGGAGATTTTTGTAGTAGTCTTCTACTTGGTTCCAGATGTCGAGGATGATGCTGTCGGCGGTTTTACGGAGGGTGGCGATGTTTTCGAGGGTGCGGTTGGTGGAGCGCTGGTAGGTTTTTTGGGCGATGCCACCGTCTTTGAAGATGTCGACGTGGACGCGGACTTTGGCGATGGCGGGGTTGTAGATGGGGGCGCCGCCGCTGCGGATGCGTTCCTGTTCGCCGGCGATGACGCGGTCGCCCCAGTTGAGAAGGGCTACTTCGGTGCTGAGGTCGGGAACGGTGAAGTTGTTGGGTTCGAGGCCGTAGAGGCGTTTAAGCTCGGGCTTGATTTCGTTGCGGATCACCGAGAAATTCAAGACTTGGATGAAGTGGGAGATGTAGAGCCGAGCCATTTTAATTTGAGACTGGTATTTTTTGCCAGCGGTCACTTGCTTTTCGAGGCACATGATGTACTCGTGGTGGGCCGTTTCGAAGGCGGGCAGAAAAGATTCGGCTTCGTTTTTGGTTTTGATGCTGAATGCCAAGTCGGGGACGTTGGTGCGGCTGCATTGTTCGATGGCGGTCTGCATGGAGCGGATTCTGGCTTGATCGGTATTGGGTAAGCGTCTGTAAGGCATTGGTAGGGTGTGTTTTTGGTGCTATTTATCGCGGTCGGTCAGCTCATTGGCGAGCTGGATAAGGATGGCCTTGCGGCTTTCGGGTACGGAGACTTGAGCAAGGGCTTCAAAGGCCTTTTTTTGGTGGTTACCCATTTCAAGGATGCACAACTCCTTGATGTTTAATTTGTTGTAAATAGAGGTGACGGCAGAAATCTTTTCGGATTCGGCACGCGTGGTGTCGGTAAGCCAGCCTTGAAGTTCCAGAAGGGTTGCAGGGTCGGCTTTGTCCAGCGCGTTGATGAGCATGAAGGTTCGTTTGTTGCAGGCAATGTCGCCGCCGATGCGTTTGCCAAATGTCTCTGGGTCGCCATAAACGTCGAGTAGATCGTCTTTGAGTTGGAAAGCCAGGCCGGTGCTCAGGCCGAAGTCGTATAATAGGTCGGCATCCGAAGCGGAGGCTCCACCGGCAATGGCGCCCATTTTGAGGCTGGCGGCCAAAAGAACGGCGGTTTTGAGGCGGATCATGTTCATGTATTCGGCCACAGTGACGCTTTTTTGGGTTTCGAAATCCATGTCAAATTGTTGGCCTTCACAAACTTCGATGGCAGTCTGGCTAAAAATGGGAAGGCATTCTTTGAGGTATTCGACAGGCGCTGCGCCCAGTATTTGATAGGAAAGAATCTGCATGGCATCGCCCGAAAGGATGGCTACGTTTTCGTCCCATTTGATGTGGACGCAATCCATGCCACGTCGGGTGGGAGCTTTGTCCATGATGTCGTCGTGAAGGAGAGTGAAGTTGTGGAACACTTCGAGGGCGAGGGCGGGAATCAGGGCTTTGGCGGGTTCGTCCGAGAAAAGCTCACAAGCCATGAGGCACATGGTGGGACGAATGCGCTTGCCGCCCATGGAGAGTACGTACCGTATGGGGTCATAGAGGCGGGATGGGGCTTTGTCTAGAGGCAGTTCGTCGAGGGCCTGGTTGAACAGCTGCAAGAGTTCGTCCGAAGATTTCATTGAAAGGTATTTTTTTTCAAAAATACGTTATCATTTGTTAGAAAGCAACGTTTACGAAAAAAATGTTTTTTGTTACTTTCCCCATCTATAGCTTGCGAAGGCTTTGCCCACGTATTGATGGCTGCATCCGTCGGAGCGGTTATTTCAAACGAAAGCTGACGGGTAAAATGTACTTGACGCGGACGGGTTTGCCCTGTTTTTTGGCTGGAATCCATTTGGGGAGGGACTGGATGACGCGCAAAGCTTCGCGATCGAGCAGCGGGTTGACGGGTTGCATGACGAAAGGTAGATTGACTGAACCGTCTTTTTCGATGAAAAAGCAGCATATCACCGTATTCTCAATGTTTTTATCCTTGGCGGCATACGGGTAGCGGAGGTTCTTGCTCAGGTATTCCAACAGCCCAGCTTCGCCACCGGGAAAGGCCGGCATCTGTTCCACGACGGTGTAAAGTTGCGGGTCTACGGGAGCGGGTTCCACTTTATCAGGGTCTTTTTTGTCTTCCACCGGTTTTTCTTCCTGCAACAATTCTTCCATGTATGGGTCGTTTTCTACTTGGGCTGAACTAATGATTTCGAGCATGTCCGGTTTGATGTTCTGAACCATTTGTTCCTTCGAAGTCACTGTGGGGGCTGCGTCGGTCGGAACGGGGACGACCGGTTTCTTCAATTCGGGAAGCATGTCTTCTTGGAGAATGGCGTCCATGAGCTGGTATTGATCGATCATGACGGATTCCTCTTGTTGCTGATACCTGGAATAGAGGAGGTTATCAATGACAATAGGGATGAGTACGGCAACAGAAAAGAACGACACAACGATGACAAATGCCCAAATATGCCGACGCACGGATGTCCTGCGCATCACGTATGCTCCGTAAGCTTTGTTCCGTCCTTCAAAAACGATGTCGCACCAAGCGCTGGAATAGAGATTCATTAGATCGTGTTACAACAAACAGTGTAAAAATCCGTTTTACAAAAGTACTATTTTCTGTGGAGGCTTTTCCATGTCGAGTGTTAATTTCCGTTAGTCTTTTCTTGCCGAAAAATCCGTATCTTTGATGAATCTTATGAAACCGTTCTTCATGTTCCGCATTGCTTTGGCTGGCATCCTTCTGCTGTTCACGTCCGGTATGGTCCGTGCACAAAGCGGGGAAGTCCTTTATCCCTTTCTGAACATTCCCGTATCAGTCTCCGCTTCTGGCGTAGGCGGGAACAGTGTATCCTCCCAAGAACAGGATTTAAACCTGGTTTTTCACAATCCTGCGATTCTCAGCACGGAAATGAGCAACGGGGTTGAGGTAGGTTATATGAATTACATTTCGGACATTCAATTGGGTTCAGCCGCTTTCACTCGGAAAATTAACGACCGAAGTGCCTGGATGGCTGGAATTCGGTACATCAATTACGGAGATATGCTCTGGACCAATGCGCAGGATGAAGTTCTTGGAACGACCTACGCAGGGGATTTGGCACTGACTGGGGCGTATTCCTGGCAGCTTTCACAGTTTTGGCGGGCAGGCGGTTCGTTGAGCATGATTTATTCGGTGATGGATCAGTACACTTCGGTTGGATTGGGCGTGGATTTGGGGCTTTATTACAACAATCCCAACACCTTTTTCTCGGCCGGTTTCGTACTTAAAAATTTGGGGGCCGAAGTCGTGGCTTATGATGAAACATACGAAAAAATGCCTTGGGACGTACAATTCGGATTGAGTAAGAAGTTTGCTCATGCACCTTTTCGTTTGACCATGACGGTGCAAAATCTGACCAAACTGAGTACATCGTATTTGGCTGAAGTTCAAAATACAGACGGCACGTTGGTGTCAAAAGACAACTTGGCCAAACAGATTTTCAAGCATACGCTGTTTGGCTTTGAATTCGTCCCTTCGGACAACTTCTTGCTGAGTCTGGGCTACAATTACAGAAGGCAATCGGAGCTGGCCATCGCCCAGCGCACTTTTTTCTCAGGTTTCACGGCTGGTTTCAGCATGCGGGTTAAGAATGCCAGAGTGGGTGCTTCATACGCCAAATACCACGCATCGGGCAGTTCGCTGCAGTTGACGTACGGTATGGATTTGTCAAAAATAGGATTATGAAAAAACTGATCATAGCCGTGGACGGGTTTTCGTCTTGCGGAAAAAGTACGATGGCCAAAACTCTGGCAAAGACGCTGAATTACACGTATGTGGACAGTGGTGCCATGTATAGGGCGGCGAGTTTGTTTTGCTTGCAAAAAGGCTTGCTGCAAAAAGGCTTGCTTGATGTGGAAGGACTTCGCGCTCGGTTGGATGAAATCGTGGTGACGTTCAAAAACAACGAAGAAGGCGTTTCTCAAACGTATTTGAACGGTTTGAATGTGGAACGTGAAATCCGCAACATGGAGGTATCCAACGTGGTGAGCATTGTCAGTGCTGTTGGTTTCGTCCGTGAAAAGATGGTAGAACTCCAGCGGAAAGCTAGTGTGGAAGGCGGCATCGTTATGGACGGCCGAGATATCGGTACGGTGGTGTTCCCCAATGCGGACCTTAAAATATTCGTGACAGCCGATGCGCGCATTCGGGCACAACGACGTTACGACGAGTTGGTATCTAAAGGCCAACCAGAGGATTTCGACGAGATCCTCAAAAACATCGAAAAGCGCGATCTGTTGGATCAGACGCGTGAGGTCAGCCCGTTGCGCAGAGCGGCGGATGCCATCGAAATGGACAACGGGCAGTTCAACTTGCAAGAGCAAGATGCCTGGTTACTTGAACACGTAAATAGAAAACTACATGGCAACAATTGAAATAGATTCCAATTCAGGCTTCTGCACAGGAGTCGTGAAGGCCATTAAAAAGGCCGAGACTTTTTTAGACGAAAACGATTCCTTGCTCAGTTTGGGCGATATCGTTCATAACAATCGGGAGGTGGAACGCCTCGAAGCCAAGGGCATGAAGACGATCACGAACGCTGACCTGGAGAACTTGACGGATGTCGATGTGCTGTTCAGGGCGCACGGTGAGCCGCCCATCACGTATGAATTGGCCGAAAAGAACAACATTCGGCTCATTGATGCGACTTGTCCGGTGGTGATTACGCTGCAGGCCAAGATACGCCGGGCGTACGAAAACTATCCCAATGCTCAGATTGTGATCTTTGGTAAAAGCGGTCACGCAGAAGTTATTGGTTTGCTGGGTCAGACCAACAATTCGGCTATTGTGCTGGAGAAAGTGGCGGATGCCGTTCAGTTGGATTTCAGCAGGAACATTGTTTTGTTTTCGCAGACGACTAAGGCGTTGGATGAATACCAGCGGTTGGCTGCCTTGATTAAGAGTTCGATGGTGGACGGAGCGACCTTTATGTTTTACGATACGATTTGTAGGCAGGTTTCCAACCGTTTGCCGCACATCAAGGATTTTGCACGCAACCACGACAGTGTTTTGTTTGTAAGTGGGCCGAAGAGTTCCAACGGAAAAGTCTTGTTTGAGGCTTCCAAAGGAGTGAATCCACGGTCTTTTTTATTGACTGGACCGGATGATGTCACCGAAGAAATGATTGTGGGTGTGAACAACATCGGTATTTGTGGTGCGACTTCCACGCCTGTTTGGTTGATGGAAGATGTGAAAAAACAAGTGGCTAAAATGCTGAAGGCTCTATAAAAACGCTATATTTGCATAGATTGTTTTTAAAAGTATTAGGTATAAAATTTAGGTAACTATGAGTCAGATCAAGACCATCGGTCTATTAACCTCGGGCGGCGACGCACCGGGTATGAATGCGGCCATTCGTGCCGTAACACGTGCTGCTATTTTTAACGGCCTGAACGTTAAGGCTATTTATCACGGCTACAAAGGTTTGATAACGGGCAACATCGTTGAATTCAAATCACAGAACGTCAGTAACATCATTCAGCAAGGGGGCACCATTTTAAAGACTGCCCGTTGCGAGGAATTTAGGACAGTAGAAGGCCGCAAGGCTGCTTACGAAACCTTGGTTCGAGAAGAAATTGATGCTTTGGTGGCCATTGGCGGTGACGGAACCTTGACGGGAGCACGCATTTTCGCTTCGGAATTCAACTATCCCATCGTTGGCCTTCCAGGTACCATCGACAATGATATTTTCGGAACGGACGCCACCATCGGTTACGATACGGCGCTGAACACCATATTGGATGCAGTCGACAAAATTCGCGACACGGCATCGTCGCACGAACGTCTGTTCTTTATCGAAGTCATGGGTCGTGATGCCGGTTTTCTGGCCTTAAACGGTGCCATCGCTTCCGGTGCCGAAGCAGCCATCATCCCCGAAATCTCCACCGAGGTGGACCAACTGGAGGAATTCATCAAACAAGGCTTCCGCAAATCAAAAAACAGCTCCATCGTTTTGGTAGCCGAAAGCGAAATCACCGGCGGTGCCTTGCATTATGCCGATCGTGTTAAAAAGGAATATCCCGAATACGACGTGCGTGTAGTTATTTTGGGTCACGTTCAGCGTGGCGGATCGCCTTCGGCCTACGACCGTATTTTGGCCAGCCGCTTGGGTGCTGCGTCCATTGATGCTTTGCTCGACGGTCAGCGCAACGTACTGGTGGGTATCGAAAACGACAAAGTGGTGCTGGTTCCATTCTCCAAAGCCATCAAGAATGACAAACCGATTGATCCGGAATTGCTTCGGGTGTTGAAGACGTTGTCGATCTAAAACGTATTTCACTTTTTCCGAAGGGCTGTTTCTTTTTGAGGCAGCCCTTTTTGATTTCTAAAATCTATTTCAACTTAATGCTTATCCTTGTTCTTTAAATAATTTCATTTATAAATTTATCTTATTATATTTGCGAGTATATTATCATTAATACACCAATACACCGTTATCTTTTTTTTCTTTTAAATTGGTCACCATAATAAATAATGGAACCCCTCGCCGCAAGCATCGGGGCATCTTAAAAAAAACGCTAACTATTTTACTCTTGTGAAATATTGTATATTTCTTTTCAAGACCTTAATCTCGAACATATTTCGAGACACTTGTTTCATGTCCAGATTTGCTGACTGTGTTCACAAAATAACCATCTGCCTAAAATTCACCACACCACAGCGCTTTCTTCACTTAAGGGTGAAACTTGAATATTTCTCAGGCGGTTATACTTTTTATCATCGTGATGATCGACGTTGCACTCATCCTGGGAACAGACTGGACCAAATAATGAATATGGATTTTGTTTTTGCCAATCTCAAGAAAATGGACATTGTATCGCGCCTCAATTTCCAAACAAATATTCTTAAGAGTATCATCAACACCTTGGGAGAAAACAACTCTGCGATATTTGGCAGGACACACAAAATGGTACAACAATACGCTTACATTTTATGACTTATGTACATACGCGCTTTCAATCATACATACAAAGATAATAATTTCACGTCCCAAGGGGCGGGAAATTTAACCCATTGTGATTATAAATCAAAAAGACGTTCTTTGAAATCATTGATTATCTATTAGTTGTGAGCCTTTTCCGTGCATGACAGTTTGAATTGATTGCTTAACGCCATTATTAAGCGTAAAGCGATGAACCAAGTCAAATATGTATTTGCACCATTGACAGGATTTCTGCCAAGAATGGTTTTCGACGGGAAGGTTGAGAAGTATAAAGACAACAAGTACGTCAAGCGTTTTACATGCAGGAATCAACTGTTGGCGATAATCTTCGGCCAACTTTAAAACCGTGAAAGTCTCAGAGATTTCATAGTTTCTCTGGATGCCCACATTCAAAAAAGTTATCATCTCGGATTCGGTAAAAGTGTCACCCGTAGTCTGTCATATAATTACAAAATAATATCCAGATAAGTTTAGGAAAGTTGTCTTCTACGATATGGTAATGGACATGACTATCGTCTTCATTACCAGCAATCCTGAACCTCCGTCTGAACAAATTGCTTTGCATTATAAGAACTGCAAGCAGATCTAACTTTTTTAAATGGATCAAACAACTTCTCAAGATAAAGTCATTTTGGGGAACGACAAAGAACACTATGCGCATCCAAATTTACTCGGCCGTCATCACTTACTACATGTTTGCAATAAATGGTCATGACCTAGAGCTCGAACGCTCAATCTACGATATTTTAACAATTCCGGGTATACCCCCTCATGATAAAACGCCTATTAAAAGAGCTTTTTAGCAAAATAGATAATAATGAAGTCAAATATCTAATTATTAACCAGCTGTCAATCAGCTTATTTTAAGTGGACAATAGTGATTATATTTAAATCCTTTGTTAGATGAAGATGATAACGAACTTACCTTATTCTCAGACGGAACATGTCCCCTTTTTCTTGCAGAAGAAAAAGAGATTCCATCCAAATTTGCTCAATGTCAATCCCTTTTGGTCTTTTCTGCAGAAATGACTTGCTTCTTCAATATCATGGCACAAACAACTTAATTCTTATTTTAAAAATAACATGGCACAACACATTATCAAACAACAATATAACGACGACCACATTGCCGCGATTATAAAAAATATCGTAACCCAATTAAGAGTTAATGTCTGTTTTTCAACTATTGATGAAACTGTTCAGGCACATCCTCTATTCCCCGAAATAGAGGATTTAAATGATATTTTAAATGAATGGGGCATTCAAACAAAACGTATTGAAAGCACAGTGCAGGATCTTAACAAATTAAATCTTCCAGTTATTGCCAAAATCGGTAATAGCGATAATCAATACATTCTAATAACCACTGTAGAAGAGCACTTCGTCACATATATTGACACTTGTAAAGGACTTGTTAAAGTAAATAATTACATCTTTGAACAAAATTGGAATGGAGTCGCAGAACAAATTGAAATGTATCCTGATGCCGGAGAAAAAGAGTATGAACTGTCCCGGAAATCCGAAAGATTCATTAAAAATCAAAAAACGACTTTAAGAATACTGATGATTGTGCCACTATTGATTGGTATCATTTCAGGAATACATACAGAGTTAACACTTATACGATGGCTTCCATTTTTCATTTTCGAAACAATTGGAACCATTATTTCCATCGCTCTACTATTGGACACATACAATGAATACAGGTTTTTTAATAAAATCCTATTACCCGAAAGTTCCACTTATACCAATTCACGATCAGCAGACCTTAACCCATATAAAATCGGGGGCGTCGTCACGCTCAATGAAATCCTCACATTTTATCATACTGGAAGTTTGGTATTTTTAATGTATGGCCTCATTTCCAGTAAAATGAGATTAATACTTCCCATCTTGGCAATTTTAAATGCTATTTTTATTCCATTCACAATCTATATTTTATTCAATATTGGAATGAGAAAGAGAATGAAATGTCTGACAAGTTACATTCTAACAAATACTATTCCATTATTAACATTTCCCTTCCTTATTCCTTATTTATCAAATACATTCAACGTCAATCTCTCTCAATGGATGGCCTGTTTTGTTACATTCATAATCCCTGCTACAATTTGGTTAATGCTCAAGCCAAGCATAACAAAATTCAATGATTTATCGCAACAAGTGCAAGATCTTAAAACATATAAACACCCTGATATCTCAAGGCAACTTTTCAATTTAAGTCCAACCCTGCATATTCCACGATCCACTCCGATAATCTACTCAGGTGATCTGAATGCCAACATTCAGATTATCCTCATTATTTCGCTCACCGACACAACTTCCGGTTATTTTTATTTGTTTCTTCGTGAACTGATCAAAAAATATCCCAACACGAATCTTACCATAAAATTTGCACGCTCAAACAATTACTTCACTAATTATGTAACAAAAATTTTTCTCTCTTATTCCATGCATCATACATCGGAAGAATCGGCCTCATTAATTGAAGCATGGTTTCTATATGATAAAAAAGACGTCTCCATATTTGCCGAAATGCATAAAATTAAACTAGAAAATCATCAGATTTTGAATGAAGCCCAGTTTCTCGACCTACAGACTATCAATCTATCGGCTCCTACAATTTTCATTAATGGAAGAACAGTTCCCGGCTACTTTGATTCAGACGATATCAAATATCTTATAAAAGACCACCCATTAAGACTACAAACAGTTGCCAAAACTGAAAAAGAAATTTTTTGGAAAGATCGAAGACCATAAATAAACCAAAATATTAAGCATAACATAAACGGCAATTTGCATATTTTAAAAATAATTACAACAATTATTATTGAATAAAACATAATATAAATAAAATATGTGAAGTTTTTAATAATATGTAGAAAATAATATATATTTGCAAAATAGTTACTCTACAGATTATATTTCGTTTCGGCTATAACATTATTTCTTTTCTTTAACTCATTGTCACAGGTGACATCGGATATGTGTATCGTGGTATGATGAATTTATCATCATGCTGCTATGGGATATTATAATTTGTTTAAACGGTTGACAAATTATATGTTTGAGTGAAATGTGAGTGATGAATTTTTAAATTTAAATAACAGTAAGGCAATGGGATTATTAGAATGTATATGCTTGGTATATAATGTTATATAGATATAAAATGGATATAATTATGCAGCAACGAATTGAAAATTTCAACAATTTTGTTATGGAACAGGATATTGAAAAAATACCAATGGGATTATTTTGTGGGAAAACGGGCTTATGTATTTACTTCTATCACCAAGCAAGCTCTACTAAAGAAATAAAATACAAGAGATTCGCAAATAAACTTTTGAATTCGATTTTTACCCAGATAAGTTCGAAATCACTTATCAATCTTGAAGATGGTTTAATCGGTATTAGTCTTGGATTGAACTATTTGGTTGAAAAAAGATTTCAAACTGGAGATATCAATAATATCTTGTCTGAACTGGATGATAAAATCTACAAAACCGCATATTTTGAGTTGCTGAATAGCTATTCTAGCTCTACTGAAACAAAGAATTCTGCATTTGAAGTAGCTCTATATTTTTGTATCCGTTTACAGAATTCAAAATTAGATAAAAATAATCGCTTCTTATTTGAATCCATTGTTATTAAAGCAGTTAATTATATTGAGAATACATCAAATAATTCAGATATTTTTTTTGAACCATTAGGCTATTCATTGAATGAGTATTTCCCTGCCAACTATTTATACTTATTAACCTTAATGCACAAATTGGGTTTTTACAATTACAAGGTAAATAAGATAATCGATGAAATTTACCCAAAACTTGCGAGAACCTACCCTCTTCTTCAATCTAATCGGATACAATTAGCCGCAGTATTAGAGTATTTAAATGCAGAATTACATCGAAAATGCATTGATGATTACATTGCGCGATTAAATCAGGATATTGATTACAATCAAATGATTACGTACGAGTTCAGAAATAAAAATTTGTTGTTAGCTAATGGCTTGTGTGGAATGTATTTGGTTCAAAATACCCTATTTAAAAACAAAAAAATGCCCAAATCCTTAATGGTTGATAAAATTATCCACTCAGAATTATGGGACGATATTTATAAAGATGAAGTGAAACAAAATGCAACAACAGGTTTATTTACAGGACTTGCTGGCATTATATTAGCTTATCAGGAATTGATTAAAACGATATAGTATGAAGCAAGACTTGTTGGACACTACTTTCTTAATACCAATTCGGTTAGATGGCATAATTCGATTGGAAAATTTAATTCTGTCAATACAATATATACAAAAACATTTTGCAACCCATATCAAGGTACTTGAAGCATCTGATTTTAACAATGGGTTTATTGAGAAACTAATCGGGAAAGGCGTTGATTATTATTTTATAGAAGATCGAGATCCTGTTTTTTATCGGACTAAATATTTAAACAAAATGACAGAATGGTCTGACACGACCTATCTAGCTATTTGGGATGCCGATATTATTGTACCAAGAGAACAAACAATGGATGCTATCACCCAATTACGCAAAGGTAGTGTTGATATGATATATCCCTACGACGGACATTTTTTTGATACATCCGACCCCATACGAGAATTATTTATAAAAACAAAGAACATCAAAGTGCTAGCTTCCAACCATGGTAAAATGAATTTACCGTACGGAGCTCAGATGGTTGGTGGGGCATTTATGGTAAATCGATTGGCCTATATTAAGGCTGGTAAAGAAAATGAGCGTTATTATGGTTGGGGGCCTGAAGACGGTGAACGGTTTCATCGATGGAAAAATTTAGGAATGAAAGTAAAACACTCCTTTGGCAACCTATACCATTTATCGCATCCACGAGGCGCAAACAGTAGCTTCCGATCAGAAGGTCAAAGACGTCATACACAAATGGAATTATTGCTTACACAACAAAGCTCCAAAGAAGAAATATTACACAGATTAAATACGCATTTCTAAGAATTTTAAAACCGAATTATATATGTCAATTTTTAAAAGTATTATCACTAGTGTCTATTAATATCTGTTAAAATCATATCTAACCATCAAACTATCAGGATGTCTATTGCCAAAAACCTTGTCGCACATTTGAATTGGTTGCCTATCTTGGTGACCCAAAAAATTGCGA